>JAEEGL012058444.1_pt1 | contig 15485 bp, 7 predicted proteins | sample 9134231 | NCBI WGS metagenome assembly JAEEGL01 (sample SAMN16246548, study PRJNA631951) | gut metagenome | biome: gut microbiome; feature: rumen; material: fiber-attached | host: Bos | place: Iran: Karaj | collected 2018-10
GGCAAGTATCTGGAAGTTATTCAGAATCTTGTAATAATATTAAAGCTAACTTAAGAAGTAAAACAGAAAATAAAGTTAACTTTGTTTGTTTAGAAAATAAAATAGCAACACCTGATGGTATAGGTTTAATAAGTAGTAATTCAGATATTAAAGTAAGAAACACTTATACTTTTACTGAAGGAAATACATATTACATTAAAATTAATTCATAATAAAAAAGGACTTATTAAAGTCCTTTTTATTTTATAGTTATTTCTACTCTCATACGTTTAGCATCTACTCTATTAATTACTATATTATTATTACTTGGGAAAGTATAATAACCAATATCTTGTAATTCTCCATAGTTAGTATAACTTCCTACAGTAGTCTTAATATATACTGCATATGTTCCTTTAGGAAGATTCCCTAATTCAATACTGCCGTTATACCAAGCATATTCTTTAGATAAGTTATCACTTCTTCTTAGTTCAACTTGATATAATCCTTTATTAGTAGTAACTAAGTTATATTCAAATCTTTCAAATGTACTAGTATTTTCAAGTATCATAGATCTTACTGTACTTGAATCAAAGGCTGTACCATAATTATATGATAAACCTAAAATATTTAATTTAGTTCCATCTATAGTTAATGTTTCAAAGTAGTTATACATTTGATTAGTTAAACTTACTGGATTACTTGTTATTAATCCATTATTTCTAACACTTAAGTTAGTTGGATAATATCTATTATAGAAGTTATTACTAAATGAATATCCTCTTCCATTATAAGTAACTTTAGTAGGCATATCACCATATACTGAGTTACTAGAAACTACTGTACTAGTATTATTATCAGTAACTACTTTTACCATAATAGTATAGTCTCCTTCTGGTAGATTAGTAATATCTATATTACCTTTAAACCAACCAGCATTGTACTTAGTACCATAACTATCAAAGTCAGTAGGATGATTTTCAATCCAATTAGCTACTAAATATTCATGCTCTAAGCCATTTAGCTCATTCTTAAATACTATATAATGCTTTACATCATTACTTGTACTATTATTAATACCTTCTACGGCTAAGAATCCAGCAAATTCAAAGATATTCTCGCTTACATATTTAATTGATTCATAAGCATATAAAGAATTACCTTCTTTATACTTAGATATTACGGTAACTGTAATTATCTTAGTAGTTGTAGCCCCATTACTATCAGTAACTTGATATGTAATATTATAAGAACCTACTTTAGTAGTATCTACTGTACCAGTATAAGTTATTTTATTAGTAATATTACCATCTTCTGTATCAGTAGCACTTACTCCAGCAAGAGGATTAAAAGTATCACCTTGATAAATAGTAACATTACTTGCATTTATTACTGGACTATTATTAACAGGTATATTACTTGTATTTAAAGTAAACATATTAACATATTGTTCATCATCTTTACATACCCATCCCGTATAATTAGTATCATTATCTCTATAAGATACTTTATACCAAGGCATATTATTAACAGTTTGAGTTTCAAATACTATGAAATAACTTCCTCCAGGCATTGATCCAATAACATTACTATTATTTCCATTTATAATAGCAGCACTACTTCTTACATTTACGTAAGCTCCAGAACTAGTAATAATAATTCTTCCATAATTACCAGAAACAAATGTAATATCATTAGGACTTACCCATTCTCTATCAGCTGTTTGATAATTATAAGATACTAAGTATGATTTTAATTTATTATTTTCATCATATGACTCAGCATATACTACTACATATTGACCTTTTTCTACAGTACCTACATTAATATCTAAACTAGGGCTACTATAAACATTAATCTTATTATTAGTAATAGCTCCTTTAAAGTTAGGATTAATACCATTAGTATAGTATACATATCTATATCTAGACTCTACATAAGAAGTAACATCTGTAGGTACATTAGTACCAGTTATAATCTTCTTAAATGAACTCTTTGGTACATATACTTTATTATAAATAAAGTTATAATTACTATGATTTACTCTAGGTAAATAATTACCATTTTCATCAATATTAGTATCACTTTGAATTTTATAGTAATTATCTATTTCTTCTAAAAGAAGCATCGTCTCCCCTGGTTTAACATAGTTATACGTATTATCACTTCTATCAGTAACTGAGATAATACCTCCACCTATAGTACTAGTAGGATATACTTTATCATTAGCACTCTTTTCTATTATTGAGTAATAATTATAATCTTGTAAACCTAAGTATTTATCAAATTCATAATACTTAGCACCAATCTTCTCTCCCCAATAAGGGTCACTTGAATACTTAACATTAGCACCATTAACCTTATTACCAAGTTGACCTCCATAGAATCTAGAGTCACTTGGGAATGAATATCCATATGTATACCAGTAGAAGGCATTATCATATACTCCCATTTCTGGTAAAGCATATGTTGCTGCTCCTTCTGATGGATTAGAGTCTACGGCACCATGACCAAACAAGTTATATTTATTTCTTGATATAGCACTCTTTCCTGAACCAGACTCAAGTACGGCTAAAGATAAATTAGTTAAAGCATTCATACCATAATTCTCTTGGCTATAATAGAATGCATAACCTAAACCATTAAGATAACTATAAGTAGATCCATAATAATGCCTAATTAAGTTATTAATTTCAGAAGCACTATAAGTAGTCTTTGAGTGCACTGGTAAATACATGTAATAGTTATAATATGGATTATCTTTATTTACAGAATTTACTCTAATACCAAGTTTATAGTCATATAACATTACATATATATTTGAATAGAAATAATTACCATCAAAACTATAATATGTACCTGGATTTAACATACTTGGTTTAGGTCCAATAATAGTAGACATATAATTATTATCTTGGTTAACATTAAATGTCTTATAGTGGATTATTTCATTATCATTTACTACATAATAGTTAGTAGATTTAATCCAAGCTATAGGTACTATTTCATATGTCTTTACATCATATTCATATTTATTAACATATCCATCAAATCCACTTAATAAGATATGTGCTCTTTTAGAATTAAAATCAAGTCCTAAATAAGCAGCATCACTTGATGCATAAGATGATCCACCTACTACATAAGTATAAGCACTATTAGTACTAGCATTCTGATATAAATTAATAGTAGATTTATCATTACCTTTACTTACTACTGCAATACCATATTTAGCATCAATAATTGAATTATTAGAAACATCCCTTATTATTAGATTTCTTTCTTCTAATTCATCCATTTTACTTTTAGCACTAGCATAATCATTAAAGCATAATACTTTCTCTATACCATAATCACTTTTAGCTATATCAAGTTCATAGTTAGTACAATCTTCTCCAAATACACTTATAGGAAAAAGCATTATTAAAACAAATAAATATAAATATTTAAATTTATTCATTATAAACACACCCTTTCCTATAGTAAGTCAATTTTATTATATCATTATTATATATAATATAGATAAGATATAACTATTACTATAAGTAAAATAATGTATATAAAAAGAATAGATTTAATCTATTCTTTAATTCTTACCTAAATAAACTCTAGAAGTAAAGTATCCTGGATTACTAGGGCCTTCATCTATATGAGCATACGATCCATCTCTATTAGATGAACTATAAGTAGTTCCTACTCCTCCTACTAGATTTGAACATCCACTAAACATATTTGTTGAATTAGTAACTGCTGTTGTTACAAATGTACTTGGAACATATATAGTCTTTAAAAATCTATCGGTATTAAACATATAACTCATATCTGTTACTTTACTTGTATCAAACTTATCTCCTAAGTCAAGTGTAGTATATGACGGATTACTATACGCCACATAAGAGAACATATATGTCATATTTGTTACGTTACTTGTATTAAATTTAGTACCTAAGTCTAAAGTGAATGATGGATTGCTATATCCAACACCTACAAATAACCTACTCATATTATTTACATTACTAGTATCAAACTTGTCACCTAAATCTAAGGTAAAGACTGTACTGCTAAACCCTACATTGGAAAACATCGAATCCATGCTAGTTACGTTACCAGTATCAAACTTATCACCTAAATCTAAAGTAAAGATTGGACTATTATAGCCAGATAAGTGGAACAAACTTGCCATGTCTATTACATTGCTGGTATTAAATTTTTCGCCCAGGTCTAAAGTAAATAGAGTACTATTGTAACCAGTTTCCTTAAACATTCTATTCATTGAAGTTACATTACTAGTATCAAATTTATCCCCCAAGTCTAAAGTAAAAATAGTGCTTGAATAGCCTGTTCTTTCAAACATACCACCCATTTTAGTTACTTTACTTGTATTAAACTTATTGCCAAGGTTAAGAGTAAAGGAAGTACTGCTAAACCCTGTAGAAGAAAACATATTAGACATGTTAGTCACATTACTTGTATCAAAATTATTACCCAAATCCAAAGTAAATACAGTACTATTACTTCCTAAATTTGCAAACATATCAGTCATATTCTCTACATATTTAGAGTTTATATCGTCAAGATTTGATATAGAGTCTATAGCTTTTAAGTAGCTGTAAAAGTAATTGGAACTAGGGTTATAATAAACTGAACTTGCTTTAGTGTACCAATAAACCGTAGCTGTTCCAGAATCGTACCACATATAGATTGGAATTGAGGAATAATCTGGGGAAACTAAATACTCTGATTTTAAGTAATTATTACTTGGAGTACCAGTAAACCTAGCAATTTTCTTTATGGTTGTATTATTAGCAGTATAATATGCACTAGGGTTAATAAACTGCTTTATTTTAGTGTTTACTTCTATCCCGGTCTTAAAAATAGCACTATCAATTAATTCTCTACTTGTTAAATATCCTGGATTGTTAGTTGCACCATCTATATGAGCATACAATGCATCAGTATGAGATGAATTATAGTGTGTTCCCAACCCTCCCATTAAGAATGTGCTTCCAGTAAACATGTCCGTTGAATTAGTAACAGAATCTGTAACGAAGGAAGATGTAGCATATATCTTTCTTAAATACTTGCAATCTTTAAACATGTTTTGCATCGTAGTAACGTTACTTGTGTCAAACTTTTCACCTAAATCAATAATTAAGTCAAAATTATTGTATCCAGCTCCTTGGAACATCATAGCCATGTCAGTAACATTGCTTGTATTAAACTTATCACCTAAATCTAACGTGAATGATGGATTGCTAAATCCAATTTCAGTAAACATCGCATGCATTGTAGTAACGTTACTTGTATCAAACTTATCTCCTAAATCAAAAGTAAAGTTAGGATTACTACCACCCAATCCATTGAATAAAAATGCCATATTAGTTACTTTGCTAGTATCAAATTTATCTCCTAAATCAAGAGTAAACACGGTACTATTATGACCTGTGGTATAAAACATCAAACGCATATCAGTTACATTACTTGTGTCAAACTTGTCTCCCAAGTCTAGAGTAAATGCTGTATTTTCAAAACCCGTTAAATAAAACATCAAAGCCATATTTGTTACATTACTTGTATCAAACTTATCACCCAAGTTTAAAGTGAATACTTCACTATTTTTCCCAGCAGCTTCGAACATGTTTTTCATATTAGTAACGCTGCTTGTATCAAAGTTAGGTCCTAAATCTAGGGTGAATACAGTACTAATATACCCAACCTCATTAAACATATTATTCATATCTGTTACTTTACCGGTATTGAACTTATCTCCTAAATCAAGAGTAAATACAAGACTCTTACGGCCTGTTCGGTTAAACATATAACTCATATCTGTGACATTGCTTGTATCAAAATTATCTCCTAAATCTAAGGTAAACTCTGTAGAATTATATCCAGTACGATAAAACATACGATTCATATCAGTAACATTACTTGTGTCAAACTTATCACCTAAGTCTAAAGTAAAAGTTGTACTAGCATAACCGGTATTATAAAACATATTACTCATATTATTTGTATATTCACTACTAATATCAGATATATTTGATATAGAATTAATTCCTCTCATTTCACCAAAGAAATAGCTAGAATCAGGATTATAGTACACATTATAAGACTTTGTGTACCAATAAATAGTTGTATTATCAGAGTCATACCACATATATATAGGTTTCCCAGATTCTTCAGCTGATACTATATTCTCGCTTATTAATTTGTTTGCGTCTGGACTTCCTATATATCTTACGATATTTGTTATTGTAGTATCTTGAGTTTCATAAGTTGCAGTTGAGTCGACAAACTGTTTCATTCTCGCATTTACTTCTTTTCCAGTTTTAAACATCGCTACGCTTGATTCTATATCTACATTTGATTCAATTGTTATACTTGTAGAACATAGAGCAAATGAGCTTTTATAAGATAAAAACACCATTACTCCTAAAAGTGATAAAGCTAAAGAAGCATATTTGTTCTTTTTAAAATAATAAATGGCCACTCCAAATATAACTATTGTTAATACAATAATTACTGTGTTTGTATTTGCAAATGTATCAGGTATCTTTATAGGATCTGTTTCACTCTTTGGTGTAGCCGTTGGTGATGGTGTTGTTTCTGGTTCTTCTGGAGGAGTAACTTTGTCTGAATCACTTACCATCCCAACCTGCATTGTATTAGTATTTATATATTTACCATTAGTTAATTCTTCTAATGGCACTTCTTCTTTATATCTAACTCTTAGATGTACATCCTTCTTATTCATAGCCGGAACTATATTAGAATTATCTTCCGTAGATATTGAATAATCTATATATTCAGAACTTAAGTCAAAACTTTCCTTATTCAATTCATAATCATTTTCCGAATCATTCTTTACCACTACTTTATATTCAACAGTGTCTCCTACATCTTCCATACGAAGATTTATATTTATGCTTTTTCCATTTATACTTGCTTCTTCTTTTTCCTCTGCTTTACCAATTAAGTTTTTTAATTCAATAGACTCTATTGTTATCTTATCCGGTTCGCAGGTTCCAGCCATTACATTGATTGGTAATAATAAAACCAGAAACAATAATAAAAGATGTTTTTTCATAGGATCCTCCTATTATTAATTTAATTATAACAAAAAAAGAGTAAAATATTAACTCTTTATACTTGTTTTTATATCCTTTTCTGAAGTCATACCTTCTTGTTGTTTTCTTATTAAATCAAATACTATTAAACTATTAGATGTATCTAAGCATTTATTTGTATATTCTTCATTCTTTTCAATATAAAAAACATCAATAGGTTTACCATCTAAGGATAAGTATTCATTCTTTTGAGCATTATAGTATACTTTATTAGTTACAAAGTTACTATTAGCAAAAACGACTATATTGTCTGAACCTATTTCAAATATATCATGACCAATTGCATACTTATTATAGAAACCTAACATATTACCTAAAGTAGGTGCTACATCATACATACCCATAACATCAGATATTGTAGTATGTAAACTATCTTTAGTTTCTTTACTCCAAATTAAGAATGGAACTTTTCTATTTAATTCATATTGATAATCATCAAATTCAACATAGTTAGGATCATCCTTAGGTAATATACTATCAGTCTTAATATCATAGTTGTACATTAGTTCATAATCTGCTATATCAAGTCTTGCATCATGATCTCCATATAATACAAATAATGTTTTATCAAGAAGTCCTTCTTTTTCTAACTCTTCCATAAAGTATCCAAGAGCCATATCACTATAATGAACACTTTGTAAATAAGCACCTAACTTAGTACCTTCTAAATATGGATGTTTAACTTCTGTATAACCAGTTCTTGTTGGAACTTTCTCATTAATTGTTACATCGAAATCAACTAAGGCAGCACTCTCTACAAATGGAGTATGGTTAGATAAAGTAATAAAGGTTCCATAATATGGACTATTTTCTTTATCTATTACTTTTAACTTTGCTATTGCTTGTTTAAAGAAATCCATATCTGATAAGCCAAGTCCTACAGATGAATCTACTACGAAATCATCTTTACTATAGAATCTTTCATATCCTAAAGCATTATACATAACATCTCTATTCCAGAAAGATGCTTTATTAGCATGCATTACATAAGTATAATAACCTTTATCTTTTAATAAACTTGGTGTACTTACATACTCTCTATCATAGTAAGATACAAATACTGTACCATTTTTAACAGGAAGTAAGCTTGTTAAACTAGTAAATTCTGCATCTGATGAAGTGCCTACTGATACTTGACTATAGAAGTTATCAAAGTAAATAGACTCCTTAACTATCTTATTTAAATTAGGAGTTACTTCTTTACCATTAATAGTAAGACCTATAACAAAGTTTTGAATACTTTCTCCATGAATAGCTATAACATTATAGCCTTCAAACTTATTAGTAAATTCATTGCTATAAGTTTGTTTATCTTTTCTTCCGTCATAGAACTCAGTAAATTCTCTAACAGCCGTATCATATCCAAAAAGATTAGAAAATTTTGGACTTAAACTATCAACTAAATCATCTATATGATATACATAAGCACCAAAGTTCATTACTACATATTCTCTATTCCATAGACTTATAAATCTTCCTACTTTAGTAGGTGTTAAAGTACATAAGAATAATAGTAAAAATACAAATGCAGTTTTAAATCCTATTAATACTTTTTGTCTACTACTTTGTAATGTATCTCTAAAACTAAATTCATCTCTTTTAGGTTTAATATATAAATAAAGTGCAAGTAATATTATTGGAGCTAAGATATATATAAAATCAGTAAACTCTAATACTTGATCTACTACGGCATCTCCAACATCGGAAATAAACCTTGCAGTACTTAATAAAGATATACTAGAGAAAGAACTATAATATGTATAATAAATAGAATTAATAACACAGATAGCAGTACATACTACACATACTCCAAATAGAGTTGGAAATCTATGTTTAGGTTTTCTTAAATATACAATAGAAGCTAGAAATAATAATAAACTAGTATCTAAGAAAATAGGACCTATATTTAAAGCACTTTCCCAAGTATTAATAGTAAATATTCTAAGCATTAATTCATTTATTACCATTAAAACAATAAACGCGCAAAAAACTATATTATTCTTAATATAGTTCTTAAGTCTATCTATTTTACTATTAATAAACTCTTTAGGATTACTCTTGATCTTATTAATAGTCTTTTTTAATTTATTTTCCGTCTTCTTTTTCATGTCTCAATTATACCACTATTCGTTTTTTTTATATACTACATTAATACCCATACCTATAGTAAATAAATAAGCAAGTATATATAGCCATAATAATAGAATAATTATATTAGCTAAAGATCCATATAAAATACTATAATTACCTACAGCACTTACAGCATATATTCTATATATTAATACTGCTATATACCAACTTATTGTAGTAAATATAGCCCCACTAGTTGTTTCACTACTCTTAACTGGTTTGTCTGGAGCAACTGTATATAAAATCTTTATATTAATAAATATTAGTAACATACCAAAAGGTACTTCTAATATTTGATATATCATTCTAATTGTTTCTAAAGATGATATTGGATTAGGTGCACTTGCTAAAGTTTCATAAACTGATACTTCAAATGCTGGTACTATGATTGATATACATACTACTGGAATCATTAAGAATACCATTACAAAAGCTTTAATTCTTCTTTCTAGTGCACTAGTTTGAGGAAATCCATAGATACTATTAGATGCAAGTATTATTGAGCTAGTTAAGTTAGAAGCTACATATAAAGCCATTATTACAAAGAATATTGTGCCTATTACTGTTAAATTACCATTAGATAATCCATCAGTAATTAACATAGCCGTATCTACAGGTACTATTAAAGATACTAACTCTATAATAGCTTTAGTATTAACTCTAAGTCTTGTTAAAATAGATCCTATTAAACCAACTAAAGGAACAATACTCATTAAAGCAAAGAATGCTATATTACCAGGAAGTATCTTAAGTTCAGTTCTTGATAGTATATTTAATATATCTCTTATAAATACTTTTAATTTCCTCTTCATAAACATCTAACATATTATACCACAAAAAAAGCAAATATTATCTATTTGCTTCTTTATTTGTTCTCATATCGATGGTTGCTTCATTAATTGCATCATCAATAGTTTTTATATCATCTACTATCATACTATATCCAGTAGATGCACCAAAGCCGTATGGTAAAGATTTCATTTCTTTATTTAGTTTTTCTACATATGTAGATACTTGGCTCTTTGAATAACCAACTAAATAGATTAAGAATTCATTACCATCAGTTCTAATTAATTCACTGTTCTCTAACTGTGTATTTATTAAGACACCAGCGGCTTTAACAATTAAATTATCTCCAGCTTCATGTCCATGATTATCATTAACATATTTAACATTGTTAAGATCTACTATAACGATAGCTTGTGGATAAACGTTAGAATTATTCCAAGCATCAATATTAAGATTTAAATATGCTCTATTTTTTAAATTAGTTAAGTTATCTGTATATTTACGACGATCTTCCTTCTTAACTTTTATTATTTGTTTCTTGTTTTTTAAATAAATATAAATAGCAAATAATATTAATATTGGAAGTAAGATAATACCAAGTATTATTAAATATAATTGTTGGAAATTAGATTTATCTAATACATTAGTAGTTAACTCATTTAAAGCTGTATTCTTATAATTACTATAAGAATTAGTAGTAATTATATAATTAAATAAGTTATAGAATGTTTCAGCATCATTCTTAACACTAAATACATAATTACTTGTAATAGATCCTTCATAATATACTACATATCCAGAATAATCAGTATTCTTATAGAACTCATATACTTCTTTATCAAGTACTATTAAGTTATTACCCTTTTTAAGACAACTAGCTGTTTCACATTCATTTAATAATGCTCTACTATTAGCCTTAAAATAATCAAATATAGCATTATCTTTTATAATATTAACATTTAATCCTTTTAATCCTTCAAATGTTGTAATTGGAGTATTACTCTTAGGAGTTCCAAGTACTACATAATCTTCTTTAAATACGGATACAGTATCTTTATAGAATAAAGAACTGTGACCATAATAGTTAAAATAAATATCTACATTACCAGCATCTACTGCACTTAATAATTCAGATGGGTTATTATACTTAACTACTTCAAAAGAAATACCTGTTAATCTAGCCATTCTATTTATATATTCAGATGCTATACCAACCATATTTCCATCATAATTAATTTCATATGGAATATGTTCTACATATCCATATACATAGTTCTTACCTATTAATTCTGCTTTAGATTTATCATTAATACTATTTTCTCCAATATAGTAATTTAGTAAAGACTTATTATATTCAGTTACATAATACTTATTAGACCAATTAGTATAATACTTTTTAATAATTGAATTTAATGTACTATCTTTATCATTTAATGTAATAACTATTTTCTTAGTCATTTCATTAATATAATAATTAATACTATAAGTACCTCTAATAGTTTTATTTAAAGTAAGAATATAAGGTACTATTATAGTATCTAATTCTTTATTATCTAATAGAGCAAATAACTTATCATAAGATTCATATCCATCAATAGATGCTACTTTAACATTACCTATATAGTAAGTAAGTTCAGCTACATCTCCTTCTAAAGCTCCTACCTTTTTGCCTTCAAGACTTTCAAGTCCATCATATACACCTGGAGTACTACTTAAAACTACATATCCATCTGTATATACTAAAATATCATTATCTTCTACTTTAGTTTCATTAGGTAGAACTCTAACTTTGATATTACCAGTATTATCACCATCAACAAGGTTATAAGAAACCTTATTAAAAGATAATTTAGTTTCATCTTCAAAGTCATTTAAATATTTACTAATAACTCCATTACCAGATAAAGTAAATATTGGTATATCGCTTGGTACACTAATATCTATTTTTTCTCCAGAGTTCTTTTCTATCCATTCTCTTTCAGCAATTGAAAAAGATACTTCACGATCTGCTCTACTATAATATAAATAAACAGTAATTAAAGTTAATATAGCAATAATAATAGGAATTATAATTACTAATTTCTTTTTCATTGTCCATTTCCTCTCGATTTAGTCCAAACGAATTTATCACTATTAGCATTTTTATATGCAATCATAGGGAATGATTTACCATTTTCATATTTATCTAGTTCTTCTTCTAAACTTAATAGTTTATTATCTAGATTTTCTATTTCTTTTTCATCAGTAGTCTTATCAATAGTTTCTTTAACTTCTTTGATTTGACCTTCTAATTCAGAAATTTTGTTATTTACTTCAGTATATTTCTTATTAATTAATACTTGAACATCGTAATAAGCTTTTTGTTCATCGCTTAAATGTGCTAATACGACATCTGGGAATCCAGCTACAGCAGTAGTCTTAGTTTCGTCATTAACATTAATAACGACATATACTATTTTTCCTTCTAGATCAGTTGTAACAGATTCTACAAAGGAATTTCCTTCTAATTCTTCTTTAATTTTACTATATGTTTCGTCACTTATTTTAACTTCTTCTATCTTATCTAGACGATCTCCATATACTGGTGTCTTTTCATCAGGTACTAATACCTTTAATGCTCTAAATGCTACAAACACTAATAATATGAATAATAAAATAAATATAATTGTTATTTTGTTTCTCTTAAAAAATTTCACTTTGTTCACTCCCTCATTGTACTTAAATTATACAATATAATCATCATGTTTACAATTAATCCTTAAGGCTTTTTTCTAGTATTTCCATAACTCCTACTGGATTTGCTTTTCCACTAGTTTCTTTCATTACTTGGCCCATTAAATACTTAATAGCACGATCATGTCCAGCCTTATAATCTTTAACACTTTGTTCATTTTCTTCTAATACTTTTTTAACAATACTTTCTAGTTCACTAGAATCAGTAATAGAAGAACCTCCATGCTTTTCAATTATAGAATCTAAACTATCCTTAGTAGTTAATACATCTTCTAATATTTCTTTTCCAATTTTAGAAGAAATACTCTTATTATGTAATCTTTCTACTAAATCATTTAATCTATTAATATCTAAGTCTAATTCTTCTAAACTTAAATGTTTTTCATTTAAGTATCCTGAAATATCTCCTAATAATAAGTTACTAGCAATTACTAAATCCATATCTTTAGGAGCATTTAATAAATAGTCAGATATACTTCTACTAGCAATAATCTTTTCGGCATTAAGTTCACTAATACCTGCTTCTATATAAGTCTTACGACGATTATCAGCACTTTCTGGAATACTTTTAATAACATTATCTATATGTTCATCAGTTAATACTATTCTTGGAATATCAGGTTCAGGGAAATATCTATAATCATTTCCTGTTTCCTTTACTCTCATTAAAATAGTCTTATTCTCTTTTTCATCATATCTTCTTGTTTCTTCTTTTTGTACTCCACCAGATTCAAGTAATTCAACTTGTCTTTTAGCTTCTGCATTAATAGCCATAGAAACAGAGTTTAATGAAGATAAGTTCTTAAGTTCTGCACGAGTACCTAACTCATCAGTTTTACTAACTGATACGTTAACGTCACATCTCATAGAACCTTCTTCTATCTTAACGTCTGATACATCTCCATATAATAGTAATTCTCTTAATTTTTCTAAGTATAATACAGCTTCTTTACTACTATTCATATCTGGTTCAGATACTATTTCAAGTAGTGGAACTCCTGCTCTATTAAAATCTAGTAAAGAAGAATTATCTGTATGAATAACTTTACAAGTATCTTCTTCTAAATGAATGTCATGTATACCTATTTTCTTTTTCGTACCATTAACATCAATTTCTACATATCCATTTACTCCAATAGGAGTTCTACTTTGAGTAATCTGATATCCTTTAGGTAAATCTGGATAGAAATAATTCTTTCTATCAAAATACATTTCTTTATTAATAGTGCAGTTTAATATATGAGCTGCTCTAATACCTAAATCAATACCATAAGTATTTACTCTAGGTAAAGTTCCTGGATAACCAAAATCAACTAAATTAATATTAGTATTAGAACTTGATCCATAGTAGTTCTTACTACTAGAGAACATTTTAGTATTTGTCTTTAACTCAACGTGAACTTCAAGTCCACAAGTTATTTTATAATCATCCATCTTATTTACCTCCTTTCGGATTTAAATCAAGATTTAGAGATTTCTCTAATACACTTGCTAATTGATATATTTTAGCTTCTTCAAATTCATCACCTATTATTTGCATACCAATAGGCATATTATCTTTATTAAAACCAATTGGTAAATTTAACCCTGGTAGTCCAGCCATATTAACAGGTATTACTAAAACATCATCCATAAATGATTTTAATGGATCATCTAAAGATTCATCTTGACCATAAGCTACTGTTGTCGTAGTAGGGCCAATAATATAATCATATTTCTTAAATGCTTCTTTAAAAGACTTTCTCATATCATCTCTTATTTCCAGAGCTTTATTATAATAAATCTTAGCATTCTCTCCACTTAATAAGTAAGAGCCTACCATTATACGACGTTTAACTTCTTTACCAAAACCTTCACTTCTTGTTTTAGTATATTCTTCATATAAATCATTTGAGTCATAATGATGACCATATCTTAATCCATCGAATTTAGCTAAGTTAGATGAAGCTTCACCCATAGCAATAATTTGATATAGAACAACTGATTTATCTAAATAATCTATATCAATATAATCTACGTTAGCACCTAATTCTTTAAGTACATTAACAACATTATTAAAACTCTCTTTTATTTCACTAGATACAATATCAGATACAAAGTAATTAGGTATACCTATATTCATACCCTTTATATCTTTACCTATTAATCTAGTATAATCTTCTACTTCTTTATAACTAGATGTCATATCATTATCATCTTGTCCAGATATAACATTTAGCATTAATGCATTTTCATAAACATTCTTAGATAAAGGCCCTATTTGATCTAAACTACTAGCAAATGCAATTAATCCATATCTAGAACATCTTCCATAAGTAGGTTTCATTCCTACTATTCCTTGATAACTTGCAGGTTGTCTAATACTTCCTCCAGTATCACTTCCAAGAGATAATACTACTTCACGAGCTGCTACCATACTAGCACTTCCTCCACTAGAGCCACCTGATACTTTAGTCTTATCCCAAGCATTAAGTGGAGCACCAAAGTAACTAGTTCTTGAAGTAGAACCCATAGCAAACTCATCCATATTGGTTTTACCAATAATAATCATTTTATTATCTTTAATCTTTTTAACAACCGTAGCATCATAGATAGGTTTAAAATTATCTAACATATGACTACCACAAGTAGTAAGTAATCCATTTGTGCAAATATTATCTTTTATAGCAACAGGAATACCCCAAAGTAAATTATCTACTTCAGGTTCTCCTAAATTCTTAGCTA
>JAEEGL012815660.1_pt1 | contig 15485 bp, 14 predicted proteins | sample 9134231 | NCBI WGS metagenome assembly JAEEGL01 (sample SAMN16246548, study PRJNA631951) | gut metagenome | biome: gut microbiome; feature: rumen; material: fiber-attached | host: Bos | place: Iran: Karaj | collected 2018-10
AGTTCCCAGAGTTCAAGGCTGGTGACACTATCACTGTCGCTTACAAAATTATCGAAGGCTCAAAAGAGCGTATCCAGCTTTACCGTGGTGTGGTAATCCGCATTTCCGGCCATGGTGACAAGCGTCGTTTCACCGTCCGCAAGATGTCGGGCACCGTGGGTGTGGAGCGTATTTTCCCCATCGAGTCGCCGAACATTGACAGCATCGAGGTGAACAAGCGTGGTAAGGTGCGTCGCGCCAAACTGTATTATCTGCGCAAGCTCACAGGTAAGAAAGCCCGCATTAAGGAGAAGAGAACTCCCATCAAGAAGGAAGCCTAATCTCAACACATGCGATAAAGAGGTCCCCCGTCAGGGGCCTCTTTTTTCGTTGAGATAAAGGAAGCCACCAAATCACAAAATCACCCAAAAACACCCATAAAGATGAAAGAACTTGCCCTGAAGTACGGTTGCAATCCCAACCAGAAACCATCCAGAATCTACATGACCGACAGTGAGCTGCCTATCGAGGTTCTCAATGGCCGTCCCGGCTACATCAACCTGCTCGACGCGCTGAACAGCTGGCAGCTGGTGAAGGAAATGAAGGAAGCCACCGGTCTGCCTTCAGCCGCCTCCTTCAAGCATGTGTCGCCCGCCGGTGCCGCTGTGGGCCTTCCCCTCAGCGACACGCTCAAGAAGATTTATTTCGTCGACGACATCCATGAAGAATTGTCTCCCATCGCCTGCGCTTATGCCAGAGCCCGCGGTGCTGACCGCATGAGCAGTTACGGTGACTTCGTAGCGCTGAGCGACACCTGCGATGCAGTGACCGCCACACTGTTGAAACGAGAAGTTTCTGACGGTGTCATTGCTCCCGACTACACGCCAGAGGCACTCGATATCCTGCGTGCCAAGCGCAAGGGGACATACAATGTAATCAAGATTGACCCGGCCTACGTGCCTGAGCCTATCGAGCGCAAGCAGGTGTTTGGCATCACCTTCGAGCAAGGCCGTAACAATATCTGCCTGAGTGACCCTGCCCTCTTTGAAAACATCCCTACAAAAAACAAGATTTTCACCGCTGAGGCCCGCCGTGACCTGATGATAGCCCTTATCACACTGAAATACACACAGAGCAACTCTGTCTGCTATGTGAAGGACGGCCAGGCCATCGGCATCGGTGCCGGACAGCAGAGCCGCATCCACTGTACCCGTCTGGCTGGCAACAAGGCTGACATTTGGTGGCTGCGCCAGCATCCGCGCGTGATGACCCTGCCTTTCGTCGACGGCATACGCCGCGCCGACCGCGACAATACCATCGACATATTCATCGGTGACGAATGCGACGACGTACTGCGCGAGGGAGAATGGCAGAAATTCTTCAAGGAGCGTCCAGAGGCGCTCACAACCGAGGAGAAAGCTGCATGGAAAGCACAGCTCAAGGGCGTGGTTCTTGGCAGCGACGCATTTTTCCCCTTCGGCGACAACATAGAACGTGCCCACAAAAGCGGTGTGGAGTATATCGCACAGGCCGGCGGTTCCGTACGCGACGACCATGTCATCGACACCTGCGACAAATACGGCATTGCCATGGCCTTCACAGGTGTTCGCCTATTCCATCATTGATAAATCTGCACCCCATGGATGAGAAATACGACGAAATAGACGAGATTATCGCTGGCGGAGGACTCGTCTTCGGCCGCGGCGGAGGTAGCAAGAAGCCCACTGACACCGACAAGGTGAAGACCAAGGCCAAGAAGAAGAAATACATCACCGGTGCCCACGGCAGCGGCAGCGCGCGCCAGAAAGCGAAATACCGCACACAGCGTGCCAACAGGCATAAGAAATAAGTTCAACTAATGCATCAGGCGGCAACCGAAGTTGTCGCCTGATGCGTTTTTACAAAGAGGAGCTTGTCCTGGTGAAACCGACGCCCTTCTATCTGAGCAAAATGCCCGTAAAGATGCGTCCGGAGTGGATGCCCTGCTTACGGGCAGAGAACCAATGGGTGGCATCATCGTAGGTACAAAGGCCGGAGATGTGAATGTGCTCATCGGGTATGCCAGCCATGCGGAGTTGCAGGCGGTTACACTCCCATAAGTCAATGTGCCATTTATTTTCTCTCCGAGCGATGGCATCCATATCAAAACCGGCATCCGAAAAGGCTTGGTACACCTCGTCACCCACCTCGAAACGGTCCAATGAGATGCCCGGCCCTACCACGGCCCTCATGGAAGCAGGCTCACTGTCAAAATGCAGCTGCATGGTTTTTACTGCCTGAAGGGTAATATAGGCCACAGTGCCACGCCATCCCGCATGCACAGCGCAGGCAGCATGGTGCTCCGGATCATAGAGCAGCACAGGGATGCAGTCGGCTGTCGACACGCCCACACAAATGCCCGGCACATCGGTCATCACGGCATCGACACCCTCTAAGAGTTGCTTTTTCTCATCACCTACCATTCTCTGCCAATCATACTCTATGCGCATTATCTGCGTATCATGCACCTGATGGGGCACCACCAGACAATCGGCAGAAATGCCAAGGGTATGGCATAAGGCGGCCCGGTTCTGTTCCACAGCCACCGGGTCGTCGCCACAATAATGATTGATATTGAACGAGGCATACTCGCCCTGACTCACACCACCCTCGCGCAGTGTGCTGAAAGCAGTCACTCTGTCGCCAAGATCATAACAATGAAGATGCGCTACGGCCGCCATCATGCCTCATCATCATATTCGAAGTCGTCGAGGTCTTCCACCTCGGCATCATCGATATATTCCACATCAGCATCCTCACCTTCGGCCAACATCTCGATGGCCATTCGTGAGAGATCTTTGTCGCGGTGCACGAGGGTTTCCTCTGCCATCACAGTCTGAAGTTTGTTGCTCTCGCTGTTCAATTCCGCCCACAGCAAGTCCTTGAGCGTGTCGAGCCCATAACCGGTGGCTGAGGAAATAAAGACAGTGGGAACATTGTCGGGCAGCGTCTCACGCAACATGTCGATAAGTTCCTCGTCGAGCAGGTCGCTCTTGGTGACGGCCAGCACACGGTGCTTGTCAAGCATTTCCGGGTTGAACTGCTTAAGCTCATTGAGCAGCACCTCATACTCATGCTTAATATCGTCGGTATCGCCCGGCACCATAAAGAGAAGGAGGGAGTTGCGCTCTATGTGGCGCAGGAAACGCAGTCCCAAGCCTTTGCCTTCAGAAGCCCCCTCTATGATGCCCGGAATATCCGCCATAACAAACGACTGCCTATCACGGTACTCCACGATGCCTAACGAAGGCTCCAACGTGGTGAAGGGATAGTTGGCAATCTTAGGCTTTGCGCTCGACAAGGTGGAGAGCAAGGTCGACTTGCCCGCATTGGGGAATCCCACCAGACCCACATCGGCCAGCAACTTCAATTCGAGGATGACGGTCATCTCCTGCATCGGTTCTCCAGGCTGAGCAAAACGGGGAGCCTGATTGGTGGCCGAACGGAATTGGAAGTTGCCCAATCCACCACGACCTCCTTTCAGCAAGAGGACAGTCTGGCCGTCGCGTGACACGTCGCACACAAACTTACCCGTCTCAGCATTATAGACTACGGTGCCGCATGGCACGTCGATGTACTGGTCCTTGCCTTTGGTTCCGTGGCACTTGTCCTTTCCACCGTTGCCTCCATGCTCAGCAAAAACATGGCGCTGATATTTCAAGTGCAAAAGAGTCCAGAAATTGTGGTTGCCGCGCAAGTAGATGCTTCCGCCATCGCCGCCGTCGCCACCGTCGGGTCCGCCATTGGGATTGTATTTCACATGCTTCAGGTGCATGGAGCCCCTGCCGCCCTTACCCGAGCGGCAGTATATTTTCACATAGTCAATAAAATTGCTTTCCATCAGCCGATAGGCAGTTTTACAATTGGTCTATCACGGCGCAGATATCGCCAGAAATGCGTTCCAGACTTCCCAGTCCATCGATATGGTGACGCAATCCTTCCTTCTCATACCACTCGATAAGAGGCGCTGTCTGGTTGTGGTAAACATCAAGACGTTTCTTGATGGTCTCGGCATTATCGTCGCTGCGTCCACTCTCTTGACCGCGCTTGATGAGTCGGGTCATCAGTTCGTCCTCGGGAACATCGAGTTCTATCATGGCGGCCACACAATGTCCACGCTTGTCAAGCATCTCCTTCAAGGCCTCAGCTTGCGGTATGGTGCGGGGGAATCCGTCGAAAATAACGCCTTTGTGGTCTGCGCCAAAAGCATCGTAGACACTGGCGAGAATGTCAATCATGAGAGAGTCGGGTATGAGCTGCCCTTTGTCGATGAATGCCTTGGCAGTTTTGCCGAGTTCCGAGCCCTTGGCCATTTCACCACGAAGCACGTCGCCTGTGGAAATATGATTGAAACCATACTTGCTGATAAGCAAGTCACTCTGAGTGCCTTTGCCAGAGCCTGGAGCACCGAAAATAACTATATTTTTCATACGCATGAAATTTAAAACGTTTTACGAATGGTATCTAAAATTAAGGTTTGTCACTCTACAATCGTGAAAATATCACGAAGGCCGCGTCCCTGCTGGTCATAGTCAAGTCCATAACCCAATATAAAGTCATTGGGTATCTCTATGGCCACATATTCCACCTTCAGGTCTTCCACTTTCAGACACTCAGGCTTCTGGAGCAAGGTACACACCTGTATGGAGGCGGGATTGCGTGTGCCAAGACTTTCCACCATTTGTTTCACGGTGAAGCCAGTTTCCACAATATCCTCCACAATGATGACATGGCGTCCAGCCAGATTCTCGTTGATGCCAATTACTTCTTTCACCTTGCCAGTGGATGTTGTGCCTTGGTAAGAGGCAAGTTTTACGAACGAAATCTCACAAGGAATGGTGATGCGGCGCATCAGGTCAGCGGCGAAGATAAACGAGCCGTTGAGAACGGCAAGAAATAGCGGATTTTTTCCGTCCATATCGCGATTAATGCGCTGAGCCACAGCATCAACACGTTTTAATATTTCCTTCTCAGGAATAGACAGTTTGAAAGTCTTATCCTTTACTTGAATAGTGTTCATAACAATGTGATATTATTTTGCCACAAATTTACGAAAAATCGAGGGCAGAGCAAAATAAACTTGTTTATTTTCTATGCCGAGATGGAGTAAATTCGGATATTTTCCAAATTTATAATTGCGCTTGGCTACTGCCCTATCCCATAGATGGGTATACTCATGGAGAGGATGGCTGGGATTGATTACATCCTCATCAAGATAGATGTTGCCATCCTTATCCACAAAACCGTAGACTTCACCTTGAGGGGTGGTGAACTGCATGACATCAGGAGTCTCAATAACTCTTGGGAATACAGTTCCGTCAGCCCCTGTTTTGATTAGTCTACTTCTTCCACTATTGCCCTTGCTATTTGAATCACTAAGTCCTCCGAGGGATTCTCCTTGTGATGCTTCTGTATCCAATCCAGCATTGTCAGCATTTGATTTTCTGACTTTAGCATCAATGCTATCGCTATTTTGGAGTCTTTCTGAATATCCATGCGATTTAAGCACTCCACTAATACTTGTTTTGTCTCTGATAATTTCATCTGTCAGTTCATTTTTTAATTCTTCTATTTCTCCTTTGCGAAGCCCTTCTGTGTCAATTTTAACTAAGCATTGAAAGCCTTCTTGATTTTCTGTACGGTTTTCTATTCCTTCTCTATCTGAGTGGTCAACCAAATATAATCCTTCTCCTGTATCTACTAACGTTCTTCCTGCTTTATTTATTTTGCGTAGAACACTGCGTATATCATCTTTTTCACTATCAGTTAGGGTATCTGTAATATATTCAGGTTTTCGATTTCCAATAGCCATCTGGATATCATCATTCTCGGTAGAGAATTCTCCATTGTTATCAGTAGCTGATTTTATTTGGTTGGGCTTTTTTGCTGCATACCATACTTCTCCATTGCCAAAGGAATGAATCATTCCATCGTTTTTGGATGTCATATCACCATCTGAAGGATTGACAACAGACAGGAATACTGGCATATTGATATTACCTAAAGAGTTACCTTGATGGTTAGAGAAATAAAAACCATTGCCAAATATATTGCTTCCAGTCAAAGTGGCAAGGAAGGCCCTTAATTTGGAAAACTTGGTGAATTCATTTTTCGTATTATGATACACCACTAAAGGCTCACCATTCTCATCTACTACTTTGGAAGCATTTGCAAGGTCATTTTCCCAATCACCAAACCATTTCTTGAATGCTTTAGTTCTAACTTGCAGCCATTGTCTCTCAGTGAGATTAGTAGGTCTTCCATTGGGAGCAAGCATAAAGGTTCCATCAGCTTGGGCTTTGGCTTTTATTTCAGCCATTTCTTCAGCTTCAGCCTGAGCTTGTTGTACATAGTCTAACCCTTTTTCATTATTGTATTTCTCAATGAAGGCTTTACCATATACATTGTGTCCTTGCTCTTTAAGCTCGTCTATCAGCTCCTTGTTGATTTCTTTTTGTTGCTGGGCAGAAAAAAAGAACATCAATGCAAAGATACGGATATACAAAGCCCCAGCAAGGGAAGTGGCACTCGACAGGAAAAATAACTATTTTATTTTGTCCTGTACTCGTTATTTCGAAAACTTTGCCGTGAACGGCGAAGTTACTGTCACTCGACATGAAAAATAAAAATAACTATTTTATTTTGTCCTGTACTCGTTATTTCGTAACTTTGCATCTGTATGAAGATATTTACAAAGACCCAGATAAAAGAGCTCGACCAATATACCATTGCCAACGAGCCAGTTAAATCTATCGACTTGATGGAACGTGCCGCCAAAGCCGTGGCACTTGCCATAGCCGAAGAATGGAGTACAGATACACCCATTGTAGTTTTTGCAGGTCCTGGCAATAATGGCGGCGACGCACTTGCCGTAGCCCGCATCCTTGCCGCCAAGAGCTATTCCGTGACAGCCTACTTGTTTAATGTGGAGGGCCGTCTGTCGGAAGACTGCGACAAGAATGCCCGACGTGCCGTTGACTGCGGCTACCTGAAGTATTTTGTAGAGGTGAAGAAAAATTTCGACCCGCCAATCCTCGACAGCGACACGCTGATTATTGACGGTCTCTTCGGTATAGGGCTCGATCGTCCCCTCGGCGGCGGCTTCGCCTCATTGGTGCAATATATCAACCAATCGGGAGCAAAGGTGGTAAGCATCGACATCCCATCGGGCATGATGGCCGACAGCAACGAAGGCAACATCCGCTCCAACATCATCAAAGCCGATATCACCTATACTTTCCAGCAAAAGAAGCTTGCCTTCTTCATGGCAGACAACCAACCATTCATCGGACAGCTGCGCATACTCGACATTGGTCTTTCGAAAACATATCTGCAGAAAGCAGAAACCGACTATCGCGTAGTGGAGAAGGAAGATTTGAAAGGATTGCTGCGTCCCCGTTCTGACTTTGCCAACAAAGGCACGATGGGCCATGCACTTATTATCGCCGGCAGCTACGGTATGGCAGGTGCTGCCATCCTGTCCACTAAAGCCTGCCTGCGCTCCGGTGTGGGCAAGGTGACGGTGCTGACACCACAGCGCAACTATGCCATCATGCAAATGGCAGTGCCAGAAGCCATTGTAGAGATAGATCACGATGAGTTCCATTATTCTGACGTAGTGACAGGAAACCACTTCGATGCCATCGGCATCGGTCCTGGAATAGGACAGGACGAAGACTCCGCCATCGCCATGTCCATGCAGATACGGCGCGATATCGCCCCCATGGTGCTCGATGCCGATGCTCTCAACATACTGGCCAGCCATAGCACATGGTTGCAACAACTACCCAGAAATATTATAATGACCCCTCATCCGGGTGAGTTGGACCGTCTGTGCGGCAGCCGCAGCAATGACGACTCCGAGCGCCTTGCAAAGGCGATGGAACTGGCACAGCGTGTGCAGGCATACATCATCCTGAAAGGCCACTACTCTGCACTCTGCCTGCCCAGCGGCAAGGTGATATTCAACTGTACAGGCAATTCAGGCATGGCCACCGCGGGAAGCGGCGATGTGCTAACAGGTATCATCACTGCCCTGCTTGCCCGAGGCTACAGTCAATTGGAAGCCTGTCTGCTGGGTATGTATCTGCACGGACGCGCCGGCGACATGGCTGCCGAGCAGATGGGCCGCGAGAGCCTTATTAGCAGCGACATTATCGACTTTCTGCCCAAAGCCTTCTTAGAGTTGGAAAAATCCTGAACATCAATTGTCTGGTTCCCCCATAAAAGCATTGTAGGACAAACGACTTGGGGCACCATTTGACATATCAAAACCGAATTAAAAAAAGGGATGACCGCAATAAGGTCATCCCCTTTTTTATTTCACATTGTCTAAGACTTGGCAATGATGTCTTACGATGTTACAAGATTAGTCGAGCTGAGCAAGTTTGTTGTCGGAGCCGAGCACATCGACAATCTTGTGCTTGTACATCTTCTCCATCTCGTCGCGTGCAGGACCACAGAACTTACGCGGGTCGAACTCACCCGGTTTCTCAGCAAGTACCTTACGCACTGCAGCGGTGAAAGCCAAACGTGAGTCGGAGTCGATATTGATCTTGCAAACAGCGCTCTTGGAAGCCTTGCGAAGCTGCTCCTCGGGAATACCTACTGCATCGGGCAATTTGCCACCATACTCATTGATGATATCAACATACTCCTGGGGCACGCTTGAAGAACCATGAAGCACGATGGGGAATCCGGGCAACTTGACCATGATAGCGTCGAGCACATCGAAAGCAAGGGGAGGAGGCACCAACTTGCCGGTCTTCGGGTCGCGTGTGCACTGCTCGGGAGTAAACTTATAGGCACCATGTGAGGTACCGATGGAGATGGCAAGTGAGTCAACACCTGTGCGGCTCACAAAGTCAATCACTTCCTCGGGCTTGGTATAGTGCGACTCGGCAGCCACTACCTCATCCTCTACACCGGCCAACACACCGAGCTCACCCTCTACGGTTACATCAAACTGATGTGCATACTCAACCACCTTTCTGGTAAGAGCGATATTCTCCTCATAAGGCAGAGAGGAACCATCAATCATGACAGAAGAGAAACCGAAATCAACACAGCTTTTGCAGGTCTCGAAACTGTCGCCATGGTCCAAATGGAGAGCAATCTCCGGGTGCTTGCATCCAAGCTCCTTGGCATACTCCACAGCACCCTGAGCCATATACTGCAGAAGGGTCTGGTTGGCATACTTGCGGGCACCTTTCGACACCTGGAGGATAACCGGGCTCTTAAGGTCGGCACTTGCCTTGATGATAGCCTGAAGCTGCTCCATGTTGTTGAAGTTGAATGCGGGAATAGCGTAACCGCCATTAATGGCACGCGCGAACATCTCTTTGGTGTTCACGAGGCCCAAAGTCTTGTAATCTACCATAATTAATTGTTATTAGAAATAGTGTTATTATTGGTGCAAATATACCCATTATTTTTGTAAAACCCAAAGTTTTACTTTCATTTTTAGATTTGTTGTCAATGCTGAGTGCAGAAACAATGACCAACAGAAGACCTTTAACCTATTTTGTCAAACAGAAGTTACAAAAACCCCAAGGGGCAGTGTCTGCAAGTACAGACACCGCCCCTTGTGAGTATATGCGCTGAATCCGACAGAAGATTTACTTGTCATCTGAACCTATCACCTTCCAGATGAGCGAGGCAAGGGCTCCACCTATGAACGGACCAACAATGAACACCCAGAGTTCATTGAGAGCCTGGCCACCCTGGAAGAGAGCAGGACCAATGGAGCGGGCTGGGTTGACAGAAGTTCCGGTGAAACGGATGCCCACAAGGTGGATGAGAATGAGCGACAGACCGATGGCGAGTCCGGCAAAGTTGCCAGCACCTTTCTTGGCATCAGTAGTGCCCAGCACCACAAGCACAAAGATTGTGGTGAGAACTATCTCCACGATGAGACCGTTGGTCACACCGAAGCTGCAAGCATTGGCACCTGTAAGTGTCGATGATGTCAAGGTGCCGCTGACAGTAGATGTGACGCAATAAAGCATGAGCGATGCCAGGATGGCACCTATCACCTGAAACACCATGTAAAAGCCACAGTCCTTGGCATTCATGCGTCCGCTCAAAAATACGCCCAGCGTGATGGCGGGATTAATATGACAACCAGAGATGCCGCCGATGGCATAAGCCATGGCCACGACAGAGAGACCGAAAGCGACAGCCGTACCAACTACAGAAGCAGTATCAGTGCCGCAACTAAGAGCCACTGCTGTGCCGCAACCCAAGAAGGTGAGCACAAAAGTTCCAATCATTTCTGCTAAATACTTTTTCATACCTCTTTTAAATTTAATTTTTCATATGAAATTGCTGAAAACAAACTATTCGTAGCTAATTCAATGCAAATATAAGAAAAAAAACTACAATATACAAAATTTTACTTAATTTTTTCTAAATTTATGGTATTGGACACAAAAAAAGGAGTACCGCCGTACTCCAACCTTTGTTAACCTTAAATCTAATACTATGAAAAACACATTGCAAATGTACGGGAAATTTCCATCCTATGCAAATATTTTTAAGAAAAAACTCTCTTTTTCTTACGATTCTTGACATAAATCAATACAAAAGTAACGGATTCGTTACGAAAGCAGATTTCTTGCTTTCATTTCCAAATATTTGTTCACAGCATCGACTGTAAGTTTTTCAGGGGTTGTGAGCAACGAGTGGATACCTTGCCGTGAGAGAATGTTAGCTATAAGCCTTTTCTCGAAGAGGAACTTCTCTGCCACTACATGCTGATAGTATTCAAGGGTGGAAGCGGAAGGAGAGGCGGCATACTCGGCCAATTCCACATCCTCAAAGAAGATAACGAGCAAGCGGTGGCGACGGTTGAGCTCCCGCAGATAAGGCAGTTGACGATTCAAAGCATCAATGCCCGTGAAATTGGTATAGAGCATAATGAAACTGCGGCGGTTGAGCAACTGTCCCAACTGATGGCAGAGCATGGAGTAGTCAGACTCTCCGAAGGTGGTCTGCTGGTTGTAGAGACTGTCCATAATGACACGCATCTGTGCCGGTTGGCGTGAGGCGGGAATGAATGTGTCGAATTTTTCGGCAAAGGAGATGAGACCGGCATTATCCTGCTTACTCACCGAGACGTGGGTGAGCATAAGGCTGGCATTGATGGCATAATCGAGCAAGGTCATGCCTTTGAACACCTGCTGCATGGTACGCCCCTTGTCAATGGCGGAGTAGACCTGCTGAGAACGTTCCTCCTGATAGACATTGACCATGAGCTGATGACGGCGGGCAGAGGCTTTCCAGTTGATGGTGCGATAGTCATCGCCCTTGACATAATCCTTGATGTGCTCAAAATCGGTATTGTTGCCCACACGCCTTATTCGCTTCATGCCTATCTCCGTAAGATGCTGCGTGGAGAGCAGCTGATACTTCTTGAGCATAAGGTAAGACGGGTAGACCTTCACACTCACCGGTTCACCACAAGTATAGCGGCGGCTCAGGAGTCCCACTACCGTGGTGGCGAATATACGGAGATATCCGAAGGCATAGTCGCCACGCTCCACAGGCCGCAGCGTATAGGTGACTTCCTGGCTGGCGTTCTTGGCCACTTTAGCCTGAAGTTGGAGGTCTCGCTTTTGGAAAACGAAGGGAATCTCATCGATAAGGGTAAGATGCAGACCGAAAGGCGAACCATTACGCACATGCAACAAGACGGTGTTTTCGTCACCGTTGGAGAAATGGTCGGCACACTCGCGCCGGGCCACCACATGCCCACGCGTATAGAGCGTCACGCCCTCGGCAACCGTAGCCAGCACAAGCAGCAGCATGGCGACCTTCCCCACCGTAAAGGCAATAGGGAAAAAATAGCCCATAGCCAGCAAGAGTACGGTCATGGCAGCACAGAGATAGAACCGATGAGTGAGATACATGGCAGAGGAGTTATGAATGTGACACAGTTACTAAGCAGAAGCCTACTTGGGCACCTCTACCGTCTTAAGGAGTTCGTCTACAACTTTGGACGCTCCGAGACCCTCCATCTCAGCCTCGGCACCAAGGATGAGACGGTGCTGCAGCACAGAGGGAGCAACAGCCTTCACGTCGTCGGGAGTCACGAAGTCACGGCCTTGGAGCAGGGCATAGGCCTTGGCAGCCCTTAGCATGGCCACAGCTGCACGAGGAGAAGCTCCCAGATACACGGCCTTATGGGTACGGGTAAGCTGTACAAGCTGTATCATATAGCGGAGCATGCTGTCCTCGACCACAACCTTCGACATCATGTTGCGGAAATGGAGCAGATCTTCCTTGCTGAGCACGGGCTTCACATCGGACAATTGAATAAGTGCGGCATTCTGCTGATGGCGCTGCAGGATAACCACTTCTTCATCGAGCGAGGGATAGCCGATGACTATCTTCATCATGAATCGGTCTATCTGCGCCTCGGGTAACTTATAAGTACCCTCCTGCTCCACAGGATTCTGCGTGGCGATGACTGTAAAGAGTTGACCCATGGAGTGAGTGATGCCATCAATGGTGGCCTGGCGCTCCTCCATCACCTCGAAGAGGGCGGCCTGTGTCTTGGCAGGCGCACGGTTGATTTCGTCAACCAAGACGATATCGGAGAAGATAGGACCTGCATGGAAGTCAAATTCCGAGGTTTTCATGTTGAACACGGTGGTGCCAAGCACATCGCTCGGCATGAGGTCGGGGGTGAACTGGAGACGGCTGAAGCGCGCGTCGATAAGACGGGAGAGGAGACGTGCCAGCAGCGTCTTTGCCACACCGGGCACTCCCTCGAGCAACACATGTCCGTCGGCCAAAATAGCGGTAAGCAACATGTCGACAGAGCCGTCCTGCCCTACTATCACTTTGTTTATTGACGTCCTCAGCTCACTGATTTTATCTGAGAAGGTGGTGAGGTCTAATCTCATTGGGTTATTCTCTTCCATTTATATAGAGTATTTGTGGTTTCTTTTTCTCATATCGTTTTAGCACCGTCTCAACGGACAGACTGACGGCAACGCGAAAGCAAATAGTTCATGTCATCGAGGCAACCGCAAAGGGTCTTGTTGTCGGGCACTTCCTCGCCATCGATGTAAACCCAGATGTGTCGCATCACACGCTCCACTTGGTTGACAGGCACGTCGGCCGTACGCGCCAGCAAGGCTATCAACTCTTTCTCTTGGTCGCGGTCGCCCAAATCGATGAGCTGACAGCGCCGCAACTCCTCGCTGAAGTAGGTGTACTTCTTGCGGAGCAGGTCATTGCGGTCGTGCTGCTGGAAGTAGATAGTGCCCAGAAGCCGGACAAACTCGAGTGAGCGGTTGGAGGGTGGTTCCTTATAGGGTATGATGCGTTGACGGCGCCGCGCCGTGAAAAACATAAAGAGGAGGAGCGCGACCACAGCCGTGTAAAGCGCCCAACGCATGGGTGGATGCTTCAGGAAGAAATCCAACGGTGATTCTCCTAAGGTCAAATCGGAATAGTCGTCTTCCACCTCACTGTAGATTCTATCCACACAGACGATAGGATGATTTTCAATCAAGGAGAGCAACCTATTCTGGTAATGGCACAATTGTGGGTCGAGTGCGGCATAGTTTGTGAAAAGATAGGGGGTGGAAACTAAAAAGAGCATGCCTTTCCCTAACATACGCACAACGGCCACGCACTCTCTTTCCTCTATTAACTCTATCCGATAGCCGCCTTCGACATCATCGTCTTCTACAGTTCTATTCACTTTAAAATGGGCACCCAACAATTCCTGCCAATCAGCAGCATGAACAATATAGTCGGATAAAAGCCAGGGATTCACCTCATAACGCTGAGGGTGCAGCACCGTTCCCTCTTCAGTATCAACAACCATTTTTTGTCCTTTCTTGAAAGCCATTTTCAGGCTGTCAATATCAAACCGTGAAATGTCTGAAATATACGCATCAAAATTCAATGGAGCTTTTTTCCCATAGTCAATCGAATCCAAGTGCTCATCCCTGTCAGACGGAATCCACAAATTACTGGTCACGATCATCACATTGTTGCCTTTTTTCACAAAGGAGAACAGACGAGCACACAAAGGAGAGTCCATATAAAAACCATTACTTATGCAAAGCAGCGACAAGGGCTGTTTCATCTGCTCCACCCTATCAAAAGCGACATCCTCGTACCGATAGCCATGCAGAGCAGTCTGCTTGGCGATGCTGTCGAAAATCTGACATCCCAAGGGCTCATCGCTGTGGTGGTTGAGATAGGTGGAAGCATCATCCCAGTTGAAACTGCGGTAGGCGTGCTTGACATAGTAGATGCCGAGGAAGAGAACCAGGATAAACGCAAGTGCAAGAAAATTACGCTTCATGACCACCTCCTTTCTGTTTCTCCACAATCTGAGCCAGAGCATCGACCTTGCGGTACATTGCCTCGTCGGCAGGATATTTTCCGTATCGCACGCGCAAGAAAAAGCGGGTCATCTCGCCAAACTCGCTGACGGCCGCCTCATGGGCATATTGTGTAGGGGTTTTGTAGAGTTTCCACACCACATGGCCGCCATCTGCCAGGAAACGGAGCGTGAGTAGATACCGTAACCTCAACGCATCGGAATAATCGCCCAGCGAAAGCGCACGTTCCAACTCTGGTTGGAAATCTATCTCATAAATGTTGTCTGCCTCTGTGAGGGCTTGTTTCTTCAAGGTCTTGTAAGAGCCGAAGAAGCCACTACGGTACATCCATACAAAAAGGAGCGCCATCAGCACAACACCTAAAAGTACCCATACAAAAACAGGGACTTTTACTATATACCCGATAAGTGCCTCGAAGAAGTCGGCCATGGTGTCAAAAAACTTCTCCAGGAAGTTAGGACCGTGCTCTACCTTTTCCTCCGCCTCTTCCTGCACCATATCGGCAGGGATGCCCAACCCGCGCTCGTAAGGATAATCCTGCCGGAAAACCTTGCGCAGCGAGTCATTCGCCATGATTTGACATATCAGCTGAAGCATAGAAAATAGGAGTTAGAGAGTTTCAAATCGGTCAATCTCGTCTTCAAGCATCTTCTCATCGTTGTCCTCCTCAGCACTGCCATAGAGAAACGAGATACCAAGCATGAGAAAAGAGGCACCCACAAAGAGCACATAGGCCGCCATACTGAGGTCGAGGAACCTCACCACATCCATATAACCCTTGACCATTTCATCGCTCACAAGGCCCAAAAGCCCGGTAAGGGTAAACAGCAGGGAGAAAGGTAACGGAATGGCCATACCCAGCATGATGCAAACGAATGTCATGAACACAATGATGACCAGTAGAGGGAACCATTGGCGGAAGCCATAGACCAAGGAGAGACGAACCGCACTGAGCAGGTTATTGCCGGTAAGGATATGTGCCGGCAAAACAAACCACAGAGGCACTAACAGTATATAGAGGAACATCTGCAACGGGAAAGGAATCAATATGGTGGCCCAAACTGCAAGCAGGAGGAATACCACGGCACGAAGCGTTCTGAC
>JAEEGL016499641.1_pt1 | contig 15485 bp, 20 predicted proteins | sample 9134231 | NCBI WGS metagenome assembly JAEEGL01 (sample SAMN16246548, study PRJNA631951) | gut metagenome | biome: gut microbiome; feature: rumen; material: fiber-attached | host: Bos | place: Iran: Karaj | collected 2018-10
ACATAATAATATTATATCATTACCAAATTTTTCATTTAATATATAAAGAAGTTCTTTTGCATCTAAATCTTTTAATCTAATATCATAATAACTTCTAATATATTCATCTTCTATTTGTTTTCGAAATGCTAAATATTCTTTTACTTTAGTTATATCTTTTTTTAATCTTTCTAATTCTTCTAACTTTTCTGAATAAGGAGTATAAGTTACAAGTTTAGGTGCAAGTTTTTTATACGCAGGGCCGAAGTATCCCCAAGCATTTCCTCCATCACCTGTAACAGATACAGTATTACCAGACTTTACATCATAATAATTTCCAGTTCCTAAAATTACTTTAGATAAATTCTGCATATTATCACCTCTTTTTATGTGAATTACTGTGTCGTAATCAACCAATTTATATTAGTTTTGTTTTCAAACATTAAAAATCAACTTCTTTATTTTGGTTATACAACAATTTTATCAACTTTATTATATCTCTATCATATATTCTTTTGGATTCATCAAAATATAGTATCTCATTTCTTAATTTAGGTAATAATTCAATTATCGAATCTAATTCTTGATTATTACTAATACATGACTCCCATCTTCCTTTTCCAATCCAGGCTAATTTGTCTGCATCCTTTAATATTAAGCCTTCAGTTGTTTCAGGAGTCATATTCCATTTATGATTTTCTATTGCTTTATAACATTTATCAATTAATGAACTATCATAATTATACTGTTCCATAGTTTCTTTCAACATTTGAGCAGATACTTTTTCATGTCCCTCATTTACCTTTATTCGTCCAACATCATGCCAATAAGCACTAATAATACAAACTTCTTCATCAATATCTAAATCAAGATTTTTGATTAACTCTTTAGTATAATAAACAACATCATTGACGTGATTTATATTATGTTCATAATCATTAATACCTTGCATATATTTTTTAGCAATATCAATTATATCATTATGCTTTATTTCAACTATATCAATCATACTGTCACCTCTTTTTATACTAAAGTTAACACATGTTATTTTTTTGCTAATTCTTATTTATTCAAAATCATTTTCTTCCAATAATGGAATAATATCAATAGCAGGTTCTTCATAAGGGTGAGCATCTCTTAGTCTTCTTATAACCTTTTTAACATTTTCTACATTACAAACAACTTCTAATTTTTCTTCTTCAACATATTCTAATTTGTTTTTCTTTCCAATATATGGATTAGCATTTTCGTTAGGTTCAAATGTCCCAATGCACTTTGTAGACATAGAACAATAATTATAATTACCTATAACACCCGCACCTGCTTCACAAATTGCTTTTCTTAATTCTTCAACATTTTCTAATGGTACTGTTGTAATTATCTTTACTCTTTTAATATTTATATTCATATTCACACCTCTTATAATAAAACTATTTCATAATCAACTAGTTAATATCAATCTATTTTCATTAACTATTTTAACAATTTATAATAATCTTTTTGCCAATCAATTCTTTTACCATTGCTTCTTATATAATTTAAAGATCCATAGGTATATCCATCCGATAGTATTTCAATTTTTTTCACCTCATCAAGATTGATTCTCCAAATACACCCTTGTAATATGTTACTATCTTTTGTGATGCATCTATCAAAAGTATTCTTTATTCTTTCACACATCAAAAGATACTCTTTATCCGTTCTATATTCTTTATACAAATCTTTTCTAGCATATGCTTTCAATTCTTCTAAAGTTATATGATAACTTTTTAACAGTTCATCAAATTCTTCTTTTTCTTTTAAAGAATTGGGAATATATATATTATTTAATACAAATGAATACCTTCTGAAATCAGTTATAAAAACATCTTCTTCATTTTTATTAAAGGTTATTTTCACATCAAAGCCTTCAATTTTTTTACCTTTCCTTTTGGGTGGACATATGCCATTATAACATTTCACCCAGCACCATAATGGATATTTTGCTTTAAAAGGATTATCTATTCTTTTATTCATATTATCGATAACCCATTTATAAGTAAACCCAGATTTTTCTAAATCTATCTTTGTTTCATCACATTCTAGATATCCCTTAGACTGTAAGTCGTTTAAGGCATCCAACGTTTGAAAAGTAACCAATTTCATATCATCACTTCTTTAAGCTTAAAGCCATTTGTTTCCAAAACACTTATCAATTTTCCCAAAGCAGTATCTACTTCAACAGTTATTTCATAATACATATATACAACCTTGTTAAATCTATAATTTATTATAACACAAAAAACACGATAGTTATATAGACTGTTTAAAAAAAGATTGTACCAAATTAGATACAATCTTAATATATTTATCTTAATGATATTTTTTTAGTAAACGCATTTTCTTCATTTGATATTTTATTTATAATTTCATCGATATCAACATGAACATGTTGTACATAAATATAATAACGATAATAATAGCTTAAAATATCTTCATCTGAATCATCTTCTATCTCATCACACGTTACTTCAGCCATCACATCACAGCCTAAAACTTTTCGCAAGATATAATTACTTATTTTTCTACCTTTAGCATCAATATATAAAATATCTGAAAACCAACCACCATGAAGATTTAAATTTATATAAAATGTGGTGTCTTCATCTATTGCGCTTTTAAAATAACCATGTTTAATAGTATCAGCTGCTAACATATCTTTTATAAAACTATTAGTGTCAAAAATGATTTGCTCTAAATATTCATCTGTATATTTCTTAGCTAGTAATTGTCTTCTTTTTTCTATTTCAACTTCAGTATTATCAATAGGCCATTTATAAGTACTAACTAGTTCATTTTTATAATCTTCTAAAGCACCCATTTTATCACCTCTTTATCTATTTGTATAATCTTTATATTGTTTAATAAAATTACTTAAACTTCTTACCAATCTTTCTAATTCATCCAAGTTATTATATTCTCTATATTTGCCATTTATTTCTAATTGGATAACATCTACATCTTTTAATCCATAGACATAGCTTGTAATTGCTCCTCCTTTAAAAGGGTCATTATGTATTATATTAGAAATTTCATTTTCTGTAAAGGCTTCTTCTAATTCTTTTATAGTTGAATAATCAGCAGATAAGTTATTAAGTGTTCCAAATTCTATATCAAACTCTCTCGATATAGAGGCTCCGTGCAAATCAATAACTAACTTAATATTATTATCTTTAATAAATCTAAGTAATTCTTTCTTAAATTCATCTTTATTATCCCTATTTGCATCTTGCCCTGTATCATTAATTTTAACCATACAATTAACATTAAAATACTTATTTAAATATAACGCGATAGCTTTTGTATATGGCTCACCTAATTTAATAGTTCCATCTTCTCTTATTTGTTTCATCGTATGAGGTGCGGTAAAAAGAATAGGAATAGTTCCTTTCTTAATAATGTAATCATCATTAAATACTAAATTTTCTAATGCATTTATTTCATCTTTAAACATTATTTCACCATTATATCATTAATTAATACATTACCTGTCATTTCACTAGGTATTGGCATATCTAGTAATTTTAACATTGTTGGGGCAATATCCGCAAGTTTTCCATCTTTAAGTGTTATACCTTTTTTAGTTATTATACATGGAACAGGATTTGTTGTATGACTTGTTACTGGATTATGATGTTCATCCCACATCATATCACAATTACCATGATCAGCTATAATGATTAATACGCCATTAAGTTCTTCGACTTTTTTATATATTTTATCCAAGCATTTATCCATATGCTCAACAGCTTCTTTAGCTGCTTCATATACACCTGTATGTCCTACCATATCTCCATTAGCTAAATTCATAATTGTTACATCATAGTTTGCAACTTCTTTTAAGAAATTTTCAGTTACTTCATATACACTCATTTCAGGTTTTAAATCATATGTAGCAACTTTAGGAGAAGGAATTAATATCTTTTTCATATCATCATACTCTACTTCTCTTCCACCATCAAAGAAGAATGTTACATGGGGATATTTTTCTGTTTCAGCTATTCTTAATTGACTTATATGATTATTATGTAAATAATCAACTAAGATATTTTTCAAATCTAAATCATTAAAAGCATGATTTGATTTTACAGTTTCTGTAACAGGAAACATAGTTAAAGTTTTTAAATTATTAAAATGTTTTACATCTATTCCTTTTTCGATAGCATAATTATCATAAGCTGTATTAGATAATAATGTAAACATTTCTCTTAATCTATCTTTTCTGAAATTAAAAGCAATAATACCATCATTATCATTTAATGGGCAATTATTTATTATTCCAGGAATAACAAATTCATCATAAACACCATTATTATAATTATCTTCTACTAATTCTTTATAATTATTATACTTTTTACCTTTTCCATATACGATGGCATCATAAGCTAGTTTAATTCTATCAAAATTATTATCTCTATCCATAGCATAATATCTACCATTTATAGTTGAGATACAACCTATGCCTAATTCATTAATTTTATTTTCTAATATTTCTAAATATTTTAAAGCACTTTTCTCATATGTATCTCTGCCATCTAAACATACATCTATATATACATTATTTACATTATTTTTTTTACACATATCTAATAACGCTAATAAATGATTGATATGTGAATGTACCCCACCATCGGATAATAATCCAAATAAATGTAGATTTGAATTATTATTTTTAACATGATCTAATACATCTAATATTTCTTTATTTTCAAATAATGATTTATTCTCTATAGATTCTGTTATAGCTTGTAAAGGTTGTAAAGCTATTCTACCTGAACCTAAATTCATATGACCAACTTCACTAGTGCCCATTTGTCCCTCTGGCAATCCTACATAAGGCCCACTTGCTTGTAATATTGAATGCGGATAATTATTCATTAACATATCTAATGTTGGTGTATAAGCATTTTTAAATGCATTACCATCAGATTCTTCTCTTATTCCACATCCATCTAATATACATAAAACTAAAGGTTTCATTATATCTCTCCATTCATTTATTACTTTAAATCTATAATAATTATAACATAAAAAGTAGGATATACCTACTTTATTTATAATGTTTTTACAAGTTTATTTTGTTTTTTTGTATAATCATTCGTAACCATATTGTCACTTAATCTTAATACTTTAAACTTAGAATTTTCATCAAATAAATAACTAAATAAATCATCTATTTTGGGAACATAGTCATAAAATAATATTTCATGATTATCATCTTCAAATCCTCTAGAAGAATCATCAAGTGTACTTAAATCAACATTTGTATTAGATATGGCATCACCATTTTCCATAGTTATTTTATAGTAACAATTATCGCAATATAAACATTCCATAATATTACAAAATGAAGCACAAAAGTCTTTAACACCAGTTCTATACTGAAGTAAAGCTTTACCTACGACACCCGTATAATCATATGATGTTTTAGTATCGTCTATCCTTATAACACCATTGGACTTTTTAATATAAATAGGTTTAGCATTAGTGCTTTGACAAGTTTTTATTTCATTATATTTCATATTCACACCTCAATATATTTACATTTGCTTTTTAAACACTTTACATTTTTCTAAGCATTCTTTATTTGGATAATAATATTCACAATGAAAATTATGATTCATATCATAATTATATGGCGTTACCTCACAATGTCCAATTGCCTTTATAGCATCATTATAATCCATTTCTTGGTATTCAGTATTTTCACGAATAATATCATCAACTAAAGATGGCGAAACAACATATTCACAGTTAAAACATCCATGCTCTTGTAATTCTTCTAATCCTAACTCTTTAATAACATCAAGTAACATTTTCTTAATATAACTAGGTCTATCTTTAACTTTTATATTACCCAAAGCATCGACCTCAATCTCAGGCACTTTAATACCATATTTTAATTCAAGGTAATAAGCCAAAACATGCCTATGACAAAATTTATCACTATCTTCATAACACAATAAAATAGGATCATCACCTAAGTTAAATAAATCATCTAAATCAATATTAATAAGAACCTGTTTATAATACTCTCTTATATAAAATTTAGTATTTTCATCTTCTGGGATCTTACCAATATTTTCTTCCCATATTTTCCAAAAAGCTAATTTAGGAGCCACTTTAGGATAAGCTTTACCTTCATATCCTATTTTTCTACCTCTATCACCTGATATTGATACTAAATTACCACTCTTACAATTTTCATATTTACCTGTATAAATCATATTTATTCCCCCTACATATTAGTATAACACATTAATGTTATATTTAATAAAAAAATAAGATGTTAATACATCTTATTCATCATACATTTTACCTTTTGAATCTAGTTGTATTTCATAACCATATTCAAAAATAAGTGACATAGAGTATAAAAATAATATTTGAACAATGCTTAAGATATCAACATCAATATCTAAATCGCCTTTAAAAGGAATATTTATAATGGCACCACCTATCATTGATAGAATGATACAAGCAATTAATAATTTAAACATCTTTCGTATATGTTCAACATTATCTAAAGTAAATGGTGTATCGCCTTCTTTAATATTAGTAAATAGTTTTTCTAAGTGTTCCAATGTTTTAATCATGCATATAATAAATGCTCCTAAAACAACTGAACCAAGTTCAAAACATATTATAATTAACGGTTTAGAATAATTCATAATAGCATTTTCTATTAAACTATCGTCGATATTTATAGCAATTGTAGAATTATGAATCTGTAAATCTACATTACCATTATGTTCTATTATTTTAACAACATCATTTTTAGATATTATTTTATCATTTTCAACATCAACAATAGATAATAATATAGGTATAGAAACCATAAATAATATTAAGAATGCAAATGCTACTCTTAACACAATAGCTCCTATTTTTCCTAATAAAGATAATATATTACTTATATCCTTCATTTGTTTTTGTTTTTCTTTTTTCAATTTAACTATACTCATTTTAACATCTTCATCTAATGAATCTAAGTCAATCATATTATCATTAACTAAATCATTAATGTGGCAATGGAAAATCTTACATAGTTCTAAAATATTATTCATCTCTGGATAAGCTTCAGATGTCTCCCATTTTGATACACTTTGTCTAGATACACCTACTTTACTAGCAAGTTCTTCCTGTGATATATTCTTTGATTTTCTAATTTTTTTTAGATTGTCCGCAAATTTCATTAGATTTATCTCCTTTCAAAATGAGTATACTATAATATGTATACATATAATACCAACTTTAAGTTGCATTTTATATATGCACGTTAAACTTTACATTTGCACTGTTTTATAAAATTATAACATAAAAAGTAGGATATACCTACTTTATTATCATTATCTAAGTCTTTTATCTTTTTTTGATATAGCGTCTTTTTCTTTTTTGTCTAGTCCAGGAACTGTTACATTTTTACCCATATGAATTAAAACTAATTGAAGAAACGCTAAATCAGCTTTATTCATATCAAAAGACTTCATATTATTTACAAATAATGGAACATCTATATTTAATGTTCTAATATTTGCAAGAACGATCTCTAATACTTCTTTTTTCTGATAATCAAATAAAGATTTATTATCATCTGCTTGATGCTTTGTTTTTATCAATTCAGCATATGTTTCAAAATATTGTTTTTTGACACTATCAAATGTAAGATCTATAAATGATTTATCTTTATATACATTAAAGCCATCCAAAGATGCAATAAGTTCACTAGTACGTTCTTTTTTTTCGCCTAATGTGTATGAAATTTTAAATTGTTTATTTTTGATTATATCATTTTTTACCATATAATCCCCCCTGGTGATTATATATTCTATCACACTTATCAAAATAATGCAATTTCTTACCTTGTAAACCTTTTAATACCATCAATATATACATAGCCATCCATTTTGTAAGCTAAATTATCTTCTATTAGCTTATTAGCTACACTAGATACTAAAGATATTCTCTTGCCATTAATTAAAGGATCTATATATCTTACTTTAGAGCCATGATTTACATAATAAGCATCAGGTTCTTCTTTAGAATTTTTAACAGTTTTAGCGCTTCTCCATTTATTAAAAATATTACCATACTTTGAGTCTGATATCATTTTTATAATATCACTTTCTTTTAGTTTATATAAATCAGCTTTAGTAATCATATTATCATTACTTAGTTCTTTCAAAATATCAGCTATTAATTGCATAGAATATCTTGTTTCGTCTTTTCGATAATTAACTGATAAAATACTTGTTAGTCTAACAAACTCTATAGCCGTATCTTTAGTCTTAAAACCAAGTTCTATTTCTTTATCCTCATTTACTTGAATATATATATCATTATAAATTTTCTTAATAGTATCAAAATCAGTTATTTGATACGCCAGAAAAGCATTAGATAAAGAGTATTCTAATCTATCTGCAGATAACCTTGGTGTATCGTTATCAGCAATAGGATATAAATGATAATTATCAACTTCTTTAACTTTAATATTATCCCTCTTAAGTAAAGACATTATTTCTTTAGAATTTGAAATAATAGAAGTCGTTAAATCCTCAGTTGACTCTTGTGTCATATAATCCCCATTTAAAAAATCAACGCAATGTTTAAATACAGGTGTTGCTATATCATGGAATAATCCTGATAAAGTTTGTTTTTTATCATGCGTAAAATGCCATACAATCAAAGCTACAGCTATAGAATGCTCTAAGCTAGATAAAGTATGTCCAAAAGAAAATAAACTAGAATATACATTACCGCAAGTCATATTTATATATTGTTGCTGTAACATTTCTTTAGTATTAATATATTCATCTAACCATTCTGGATAATTAGGTTCTAATAAATTAAAGTATTTCTTAACTTTTTCATCTACTGTATCTATATATCCCATACTACCACCCATTTCGTTGCTATATATTATACTATATCAAATTTGATAACTCAATAAAAAAAAGCAAATAAATTGCTTTTACAAAAAACTTATAGCAATAGACATAAGAGCCATTAAATTAAATATCCAGCTTACATATATCGGCCATTCTCTTTTTTTATGATTATCCTTAATTAAGAAATATATTTCTATACCAATTAAAATAAGCGTAAATAATAAATATCCTAAAGTATCATGGCCAAAATTATCTATGGTATGTACTATAGATAACACACTTATAATAAGTGTGGATATCGTAATCACATTGTATTTTGATTCTTGATAACACATATTCATCTTACGATAAATAAGTAATAAAATGATTAATCCTATAAAATAATTAGTATTCTGCATAAAATAGTAAATAGCTGAGTAGTTTAGATAAAAACTTTCAACTTTATCTACTTGATTTAATAATATATCATATTTAGAATTATTAACTATGATTGATGAATCATATAATGCTCTTGCATATACAAATGTAAGAATAAACATAAAACATATTTGTAATATATTATATTTTGTATTATTAACAATATCATTTTTTCTAATTATATCCTTTATACTTAATATGATATATAGAATATAAAATCCTATAAACAACATTTCATGTAATCTAAAACTACTATAATTTTTAATTGTAAAATTAACTATCAAAAAAGTTAGTATAATAGTCATTATATATCTAATTATCTTAATAATTTTATGCATCTATACCACCTACTTCCATTACTTTCTCTAAAAGAGTTAAATATACATTAAGTGTTTTATTTATAGATGATACTTTACTGTTCATCATTTCAGTATCATTCAAATCAAATAAACGATTATATTGGTATGCAATTTTGTATTTATAAGGTTCATATAAAGTACTTGGTAAAAAAGTTTTATTCATAATATAGTTAACCATCATAGCATAAAAAACTTTATCAGGATAATGCTTATGTACAGTGTATGTAATAGATACATAAGACAATTGTGATAATTGTTCTTCAAGCATATAAATATCAACCACCTTATATAGATTATCACTTGATATCACAAGATTCTTAATAATATTAAGATTCTCCTTTAAAGACTTACACATTTCCGCATAATCATTATCTAAATATATACCTTGATTATCTAAAATGGTATTGGTCTTATCTTCAATGTCTAAAATTAATCTTTCCGTATTGTCAGTATTAAAATAATATGTTTTATTTAAATCAACAATACTTACAATGTTTAAAATCAATAATAAGCTGGAAACAGATATAATGATAAAAGATATAATTCTACTAATACTTTCTTTCATACTAGCTTTAGAATACTTAATAGTTTCTTCAATATAATCATTAGCTTCTGTAACTTTTATAACCTCATTTTCAATCATTCGTCCTTTTAACACTTCCAATATTGAAACACCCAATTCTTTAGAAAGTATTTCTAATATAGATACATCTGGACATCCTTGACCTCTTTCCCATTTTGATACTGCCTTATCAGTAACACCAATTTTATCGGCTAATTGTTTTTGCGTCAAGCCTTTTTCTTTTCTTTTAATTTGAATAAATTTGCCTATAGTCTCATAGTTCATATGTGCCTCCTATCATTTTAAGTATAGATTAGTTTATTATATTTGTAAACCTACTCTTCGTAGAATTAAAAAAAATAATGATAAAAATCATTATTTTAAATCTATCCTAATTCCTAAGACACCATATTCTTTTTGTTCTTCTTTGGTATAAAATTCTTCTAAAACGCTTAATAATTCTTCTTTTGTCATAGATTTATCAGCTAAAATAGATACATCAAAATCATTAAATAAATCTTCAAATGAAGCATACCTTAATAAGCCAATAACTTCAGCTTTAAAACTTTCCTCAAATAAAGGATCTTTTAAAAACTTAATTGTATCACCTATTTTAATATTTTGTCTTTTTAAATCATTTAATCTAACTTCAATTCTCTTTGTACCATTTAAAATAAAATTATAGTATTTTTCTTTTATTTTCATTTCATGTTCCATACTACTCACCATATGTTTCTTTTAATTCAATTTCAGCCTTTTTAGCAAAATAATTATTATCTTTAATAGGAATACCATTACTTATAATAACATCTTTCATTTCATCAATTGAATTATAAAATCTGTCCGCATAATTACATTCATCTTCTATTTCAATATAGATATGTTTATTGTTAACATTTTGAATAACTAATTCATCCTTGTCTGTTGCATAAACCATCATATGATCATTTATTCTAATCAATTCTTCAAAATTTAATTTTTCAAGTAAGAGTCTAGCATTTTCAATATCATCTATTTTAATATTTACTTTTCCTTGTTTGATAATTTCTTTATTTTCATTATATTCTTTATATTTATAAGTCATTTGTTTAGTTTCTTTATTTTCTTCAATGATATCCCTAATTAAAACACATTTGCTTAACATTTTTAAATAATCTTTATCCTTATCATTTTTATTAACTAAATAAATGTCATTTAAATCATATGTTTCTTTTAAGACAAAGCCTCTACTCTCAAGCAATTTAATTAAACTTTGTAAATCAGTATCAACTAAAACGGTAATTTCATTTTCATAATTCATAATATACACCTCCTAAATGTTCTAATACTTCATATTTCTATAATCTTTATCATATTTAAGTGATATTCTTTTTATATCTTCATCATACACTTTTAAATAATCATGATACTTAGGATTCTGCGCTAATAAATCAGCTTTTTTTAGTATTAAAAGTTTCATCGTATCCTCATATCCTAATTTATCACACAATTTAAAAATACATTCATCATCTTTCAAAATATCTAAATCATGATAATAAATCAAATTTGATATTGTTTCTGTAATCTTTTTATCCATATTATTTCTAGCAGCAAAAGATAAAAAAATATCATTAGAAACTTCCCAATGCTTTGGAAAGTGACCTATACCATCTTTGGAAACGTATGTTAAAGGCTTACCAATATCATGAAATAATGCTGCAATTCTTAATTCAACATTGCATGGAACATTATCTATAACATGTAATATATGTTCATACACATCATATATATGCCAATCATTATTTTGTTTAAATCCTTTGCAAACTTCAAGCTGAGGTATTAAACAAAATATATCTTTTTCGCGTTCTTTTAAGGATAAACTTGGCTTCTTATCTAAAAGTATTAAAAAAGCTTTTTCAACAGTCATTTAAACACATCCTATCTACTAATAGTATAATATTAGAAGCATAAGTTGTCAAATAAAAACCTCATCTATGTAAAGATGAGGTAAACTTTATTTATACATTTCTTCTTTGACTTCTATACATTTCTTCTTTAACTTCTAGAAAATAATTTGCTGTTTCCTTTAATTCATGATCCATAGCTAAAATTTTCATATCTCCACCATTAGAATTTTCTTTTTCAATTTCCGAATTATTTTCCATTACTTCTAAAATAGCATAATCATCATTATCACTAGTACAGCAATCTAATGATAAATTTTTAACACGATTTATTTCTTCTATAGTTGGTAATGGTCTATTAAAAATTAAACCTGTTAATTTAATATCTGGCTTTCTATTAACACTCTTTGTCAATACATAGTTAGCATCATTCTTAACTGTATAGTATTTTCTACTACCATATTCATAGTCTTTATTAACACTACCATCAGTATAGAAAACTCTATTTCCAGTAATATCATAATGGCCGTTAACACTTTCAAGAAAATTTAACGTTTCAACACCCAATTCTTCTAATTGGTTAATATTATTAAGCATCTCATCAACAATTATACTAGCTTCTTTTTCATCTTTTGGTAACCTAGCAAATATTTTACATAAAGCATTAAAATCAGAATTATAAAGTAAACTTATAAATAATTCATATAATTTACTAGAACTTAATTCATCTAAGCATTTTTCAAAATCATCATATAAACAATCGAATTCAAAATTATGCCCTTCCATACGATTAAAATACTTATTAAATTTTCGTAATTTTTCTGTACCTAAACTTTTAAGGACCATTGATAGATTATCTAAATTAGATAAACTATTTCTACTAATACCTAAGATTATTCTTTTAACATCTAAAGGCGATAGAACAAATTTACTTTCCATTTTTTTATTCATTATAATTTCCCCCTCATTTATGCGGTATATATTAACACTAAATACATAAAAAGTCAAATCAAAAAGATGCTTTAAGCATCTATTCGGTTAAACAATAATCCAATATCGTTTAATTTGATATTACCATCTAATTTAATTTCACACCATCCATTTTCACTAATACCTAACAATGCTTTTATTTTAGAACATGTATCAGGAATAAATGGATTTAATAAATTAGATAAGTTAGCTATCATATACATACAAGTATATGTAACATCATTAAAAGCATTAATATCTTCTTTTACTTTAATCCATGGTGTTTCAGTATCATAATACTTATTAGCAGCATCAACATAATCAAATACTTTATCTAAAGCATTTCTAAGTTCTCCTGCTTCAATCAATTTAGAAACTTCATCATAAGTGTTAAGCGTTAATTTAATGATATCTTCGTTAACATTACCTTGTGTTACAACGCCATCAAATTTCTTATTAATAAATGAAACATTTCTATTAATAAAGTTACCTAAACCACCAACTAAGAATTTATTATGAGCTAAGATAAGATCATTTTCAGAAAAATTAGTATCTTTCTTTTCAGGACCATTAGCTATCATAAAATATCTTACCGTATCTTTACCATATTTATCAATTAAATCATTAACAGTAATTAAATTACCTTTAGATTTACTCATCTTTTCATCTGACATATTCATAAATTCACATGAAATAATATGTGTTGGTAAAGTCATATTATCTCCTATAGCATTTAAAATAGCTGGGAAAATAATTGTATGGAAAGGTATATTATCCTTACCAATAGAATAATAACTAATCAAATTAGGATCTGTTATAAAGTCTTTGAAGCTTTCGCCTCTTTCCTCTAAAACTCTTTCACAAGTTGTGATATAACCTAAAACAGCTTCAATCCATACATATATTCTTTTATCATCATAACCTTCAATAGGAATTTCAATACCCCAATCAAGTTGACGGGTTGCTGCTCTATCAATTAAACCCATAGTTAAGAATTTTTTAGATTCATTTAAAGCATTCTTTCTCCAAATAGTTTCTCTTTCTTTGATAAGTTCTTCAATATCTTTTTGAAACTTAGAAAGTTTTAAATATAAATGTTTATTTAATCTTTGCTCTGGTACAGTTCCACAACTTGAACATTTTTTATCTTTAAGCTCATTGCTTTCTAAAGATGCAAAACAACTATCACATTGATCACCTTTAGCTTCACTACCACAATGTGGACAAATACCAATAATTTCTCTATCAGATAAGAATTTATTACACTTTGGACAAAAATCTTGTGTTTCTTCTTTTTCATAGATATTGCCATTATCATACATTTTTTTAAAGTAAGCCATTACTTTTTGTTTATGATAATCATCTTCTGTAGATGTATAAATATCATATGAAAAACCAGCTTTATCTAAACTTTTTACATCCTCATTATGATAAAACATAGCTATTTCTTTAGCAGTTTTACCTTCTTTTTTAGCTCTTTCAGTAATAGGTGTACCATGACAATCACTACCACTTACATATACAACATTATCGCCATGCATACGATAATATCTAGCTATAATGTCACCTGGTAATAAAGCTACCAAGTGACCTATATGCAATAAATAGTTAGCGTATGGCCAAGCGCCTCCAATTAGTATATTTCTCATATTACTCTCCTTTGATAACGATATTAACTAATTTCTTAGGTACCGTTATAATCTTAACTATTTCTTTATTTTCAATATATTTTTTAACATTGTCTAAAGATGTAGCTAAAGACTCCATCTCTTCTTTTGTTGTATCCATAGATACTTCAATCTTACCTCTAACCTTACCATTTACTTGAACAATCATTGTAAATAGATCTTCTTTAGTTTTTTCAATATCATAAACAGGCCATGGTTCATAAGCAATAGTATCATTGTTACCTAAAATATGCCATAACTCTTCTGTTACATATGGGCAAACAGGGTTCAATAATTTAACAAATCCTAAAGCATATTCTAATGGATAAACATCTTCTTTATATACAGCATTGATAAATACCATTAATTGACTTATAGCTGTATTAAAGTTTAAAGATTCATAATCATTAGTTACTTTCATAACTGTTTGATGATATATCCTCTCTAGATTCTTATTTTCTTCATCTTTAATCTTATTTTCTTCAGTATATAATCTATATACTCTTTCAATAAATCTTCTAGCTCCTTCAACACCTGTTTTACTCCATGGTTTATCAGCCTCTAAAGGTCCCATAAACATTTCATATAAACGTAATGTATCAGCTCCATATTCATTTACGATATCATTAGGGTTAACGCAGAACTCTGGGAATCTTTTACCCATCTTAATACCATTTTCACCTAAAATCATACCTTGATGAACTAGTTTTTTAAATGGTTCT
>JAEEGL015733059.1_pt1 | contig 15484 bp, 18 predicted proteins | sample 9134231 | NCBI WGS metagenome assembly JAEEGL01 (sample SAMN16246548, study PRJNA631951) | gut metagenome | biome: gut microbiome; feature: rumen; material: fiber-attached | host: Bos | place: Iran: Karaj | collected 2018-10
AGACAAAACCTACTTGGTAAACGTGTTGACTACTCAGGACGTTCAGTTATCGTTGTAGGACCAGAACTTAAAATATATCAATGCGGACTTCCAAAAGAAATGGCAGTTGAGTTATTCAAACCATTTGTAATGAAAGAATTAGTTGGAAGAGGATTAGCACATAATATTAAAAATGCAAAAAGAATGGTTGAAAGATTAAGACCAGAAGTATGGGATATATTAGAAGAAGTAATAGCTGATCACCCAGTTATGCTTAACCGTGCTCCAACACTACATAGACTTGGTATTCAAGCATTTGAACCAGTATTAGTAGAAGGAAGAGCAATTAAACTTCACCCATTAGTATGTACAGCATTTAATGCTGACTTCGACGGTGACCAAATGGCAGTTCACGTTCCATTATCACCAGAAGCACAAGCAGAAGCAAGATATTTAATGCTATCTGTAAATAACTTACTTAAACCACAAGATGGTAAACCAGTAACAGTTCCAACACAAGATATGATCTTAGGAAGTTACTATTTAACAATGCAAATTGATGGTGAAAAAGGTGAAGGAATGTACTTCAAAGATAAAGATGAAGCACTTCTTGCATATCAAAATGGTGATGTTGGACTTCACGCTAAAGTTAAAGTTAGATTAACTAAGGAAATTGATGGAGAAGAAATAACAAAAGCAATAGAAACAACAGTTGGTAGATTAATTTACAATGAAGAAATACCACAAGATTTAGGATTTGTAGATAGATCTAATAAAGATAAATTATTCGATCTAGAAATTGATTTCCCAGTTATGAAAAAGAACTTAGGAACAATTATTGCAAAATGTATTGATAAACATGGTTTAAATAGATCAGCAGAACTTTTAGACTATATTAAAGCTTTAGGATTTAAATATTCTACAAAAGGTGCAATCACAGTATCAGTTCATGATGTTGCAGTGCCAGAAGCTAAAAAGAAAATATTAGAAGAATCTGAAAAAGAAGTTGAAAATATAGGAGTTCAATTTAAACGTGGTTTAATCACAGAAAATGAAAGATAGTCATCAATTATTAAAGTTTGGGAAAAAGCAACAAACGATGTTACAGATGCAATGAAAGATAATTTTGATGATCTAAACCCAATTTACATGATGGCTCAATCTGGAGCAAGAGGTAACATGAACCAATTACGTCAAATTGCTGGTATGCGTGGACTTATGGCAAATACATCTGGTAAAGCAGTTGAAATTCCAATTAAATCATGCTTTAGAGAGGGTCTAGATGCTCTAGAATACTTCATTTCTTCACACGGTGCTAGAAAAGGTTTAGCTGATACTGCTTTACGTACAGCTGACTCTGGTTACCTAACAAGAAGATTAGTTGATGTTTCTCAAGATATTATAGTTAGAGAACATGATTGTGGAACAACAGAAGGAATTGAAATAGAAGATATTAAAGATGGAAATCAAATAATTGAAAAATTACATGAAAGATTAGTTGGTAGATATCCATTAAAAGATATAGTTAATCCAGAAACTAAAGAAGTAATAGTTACACCTGATACATTGATTACACCAGATATAGCAGATAAAATAATAGACGCCGGAATTACTCAAGTTAGAGTACGTTCAGTATTAGGATGTAGAACAAAACATGGTGTATGTGCTAAATGTTATGGTATGGGATTAGCTACAAGAAAAGAAGTAAACATAGGAGAATCAGTAGGTATTATTGCTGCACAATCAATTGGTGAGCCTGGTACACAGCTTACTATGAGAACATTCCACACAGGGGGTGTTGCAGGAGGAGATATCACACAAGGTTTACCTAGGGTTGAAGAGTTATTTGAAGCTAGAAAACCAAAAGGACTTGCAGTAATTTCTGAAATAGATGGTAAAGTAAAAATAGCAGAAGTTAAGAAGAGAAAAGAAGTAACAGTTAAAGGAAAAGACAATGCTAAAACATATGCTATAAGCTTTGGATCAAAACTTAAAGTAAAAGATGGAGATGAAATTAAAGCAGGAGATCCAATTACAGAAGGATCAATAAATCCAAATGAAATATTAGAGATAAAAGGACCAGAAGGAGTATATAAATATTTAACAGCAGAAGTTCAAAAAGTTTATAGAAACCAAGGTGTTGATATCAATGATAAACATATTGAAGTAATTGGAAGACAAATGCTTAAGAAAGTTAAAGTTGAAGATAATGGAGACTCATCTATGTTTGCAGGATCTCTAGTTGATATGTATGAATTTGAAGATGAAAACAAAAAACTAGAAGAACAAGGATTAAGACCTGCAACAGGAAGAAGAACATTGCTAGGTATTACAAAAGCATCACTTGCTACAGAAAGTTTCTTATCTGCTGCATCATTCCAAGAGACAACAAGAGTACTTACTGAAGCTGCAGTTAAAGGTAAAGTTGATAGCTTAATAGGACTTAAAGAAAATGTTATAATTGGTAAATTAATACCAGCAGGAACTGGAATGGCTCAATACAAAAACATAAAAATAAATACTGAAGTAGAAACAGTAGAAGAACCATCTGGAGAAGAAGTTCCAGCAGTAGTAACAACTGAAGAATAATAAAATAGAGAAGGAATTATCCTTCTCTATTTTTAGTATTGAATTATAAGATTTAAAGTGATAGAATTCATATATAAATATAAAATTATATATAAAATGGAAATAAAATATTTATTCAAGGAGGATATTATGAAAAAAGGATTAATTATAGTAGCTGCAATAATAGTAATAATAGTAATAGCTTTAGTTGCAAGTTACAATGGGATAGTTTCAAAATCAGTAGAAGTTGATAATAAATTAGCAGATATTGATACACAATTACAAAGAAGGGCAGATTTAATACCAAATCTAGTAAATACAGTAAAAGGATATGCAAAACAAGAACAAGATATAATAAATGCTGTAACAGAAGCAAGAGCAAAACTATCTGGTGCAAGCACAATATCTGAAAAAGCTGAAGCAGATCAAGAATTAACAAGTGCATTAAATAGATTAATGATAGTTGTAGAAAACTATCCAGATTTAAAATCATCAGAAAATTTCAGACAATTGTCTGATGAGCTTGCAGGAACAGAAAATAGAATAGCAACAGCTAGAAGAGATTATAATCAAGCAGTAAAAGAATATAATTTACAAATCAAAAAATTCCCAACAAATATAATGGCAGGAATGTTTGGATTTGGTCAAAAGGAATATTTTGAAGCAAAGGAAACAGCTCAGGAGGTTCCTAATGTTAATTTTGAATAAAAAAATTTTTAAAATAATAATGCTAATATTTTGTATATTAGCATTTTATTATACAAATGTACAAGCAGTAGTAGATCCTACACCTGATTTTTACGTAAATGACTATGCAAATGTTTTATCAGAAAATACAAAAGAATATATAATGAATACAAATGTTGAATTAGAATCAAAAACAAAAGCACAAATAGTTGTTGTAACAGTAAAATCATTAGAAGGAAAATCAGTAGAAGAATATGCAACTGAGGTTTTTAGAAAATTTGGAATTGGAGATAAAACTAAAAATAATGGAGTATTATTTTTAGTGTCTACAGGTGATAGAAGACTTAGAATAGAAGTGGGTTATGGATTAGAAGGTGCTATTCCTGATGGAAAAGCAGGAAGAATTAGAGATAATTATATTACTCCATACTTAAAAAATGATAACTATGATGAAGGAATAAAAAATGGGTATAATGCTATTCTTGAAGAGGTTTGTAAAGAATACAATGTTGAAATTACAGGTGCAATAAAAGCAGTAAGAAGCAGCTCAAAAGGAACAGCTTTTGATGATTTTGCTACATTTCTATTTATATCAATATTTGGAATTTCATTTCTATCTTTAATAAATAAAAAACCAATTAGATATATATGCTTAATATATTCGCTTATATCGCCAATAATATGCTATATAAAAACTAAAAATTTAATAATATCAATTGGCTTATTGGTGATTAATTTAATATTATATTTTGGAAAGGGTTTAACTAGTGGAGGATTCTATCGGAGGCCGGAGGAGGCTTTTCTAGTGGTGGCCGGAGGAGACTTTTCTGGTGGCCGGAGGCTCATCACGGTGGAGGACGGAAGTTCAGGAAGTTTTTAATATTATTTAATTAAAATTTTATTTAAATAATATTAAATATATATTGCAAATAAAAATGTGTAATGCTACAATAAAGAAGGCAAGAAAAATGCCAAAAGAAGTAGAAAAATAGGGGGATTAAAATGAATAAAATTAAAGTATTTGCCTGCAATTCAGCAGAAGAATTTACAAAAGAAATATGTGATAATTTAGGAATAGAAATGGGGAAAAAAGATTCTTTTAAATTTGCAAATGATAACACATTTGTACAATTAAAAGAAACAGTTAGAGAACATGATGTATATATTGTTCAAACAACTCAACCACCAGTAAATGAAAGAATTATGGAACTTCTAATTACAATAGAAGCAGCAAAAAGAGCAGGAGCAAGAAGAGTTACAGCAGTACTTCCATATTTCATGTATTCAAGATCAGATAAAAAAGATCAATCAAGAGTGCCAGTAACTGCAAAATTAATGGCAACAATATTAGAAGCTGCAGGAGTTGATCATGTACTTACATGTGATCTTCATAACCCAGCAATTCAGGCATACTTTAATATAATCTGTGATAGAGTAACAGCAAAATATTTACTAGAGAAATATTTTGAAAACAAAAAATTAGATAATTTAGTAGTTGTTGCAACAGATGCAGGAAGCTCAAAAAAAGCATATAAATATTCTAAATATTTTGAATGTCCTTTAGCATTAATTGATAAAAGAAGAGAATCAAATAATGACAATGCAGTTGCAACAAATATTATAGGTGATATCGAAGGAAAAACAGCATTAATATTTGATGATGAAGTAAGTACAGCAGGAACACTTGTTGAAGCAGCTCACATACTACAAGAACATGGAGCAAAAGAAATATATGCTGGAGCAACACATGGAGTTTTAGTTGGACCAGCAATTGAAAGAATTGAAAAATCACCAATAAAAGAATTAGTTATTACAAATACAATTCCACTAGAACCAGAAAAAAGAATAGATAAAATAAAGGTAGTATCAATAGCTCCACTATTTGCAGAAGCAATTAAAAGATTAAATGAAGCAGAACCTTTAGGAGATCTATTTGAATATGACAAATAGAAATTAATTTTTGAAAAAAATAAAAAAAGGAATGAAATGAAAAATAAGAAAAAAACTATTAAAATACTTATATTTTCAATTATTGGTATATTATATGTTTTGCTTTATACAGTATCAATAAGATTAGAAACGGAAGACAATTTATGGAATTTTGGCGCAATATATAAATTATGTAATGGATACAAAATGTATACAGATATAGGAATTATTACAGCACCACTATTTTTTGAAATTGGAAAGTGTTTTTTTAAAATATTTGGTGCAAATTTCTTTGTTTTTTATTTGTATGGAACATTAATTTCTTTAATGATAGCCTTAGTAACAAATAAAATAATGAATTTATTAAAAATGGATATAAAATACAAAATAATTGTATTAATTTTATTATTTGGAACTAACATATTTTGTATATCCAATTATAATCCGTTAGCACTTTTGTTTTTATTAGTTGGACTAGCTATAGATTTAAAGCCAAATGAATTTAAAAATAAAAATATGGTACAAGGCTTACTAGGATCGATAATTTTTTATACAAATCAAAAAACAGCAGTGGCATACATTATTGCTATAATAATAGTAAAATTAATTAATGAAAAAAAATTAAAAATTGTTATTAAAGAATTACTATGTATGAGTTTGTATTTTGCTCTTGGTGTTTTGATAGGTTTAATATGTCTATATATTAATGGCAATTTAGAAAGTTATTTTAATATTTGTATTTTAGGAGTTGTGGATTTTCAAAGTAATTTTCACTTTGAAAGTAATTGTTACTCATTTATAGCAATTTATCTTTTAATAACTATAATTTCTATAATTATGTGTAGAAAGACAAAAAATAATGAGCTTAAAAGAAATATTATAATTCTTTTAGTTTATGCATTATGCGAAACTATTAATATATATCCAATCTTAAATAAGTGGCATTGTACTTTTGCATTAAGTTTATATATTATACTAGGTGTATATGAATTAACTTATTTATTAAAAGATTTTTTAGAGATAGAAGCAATTAAGAAAACAATAAAAGCAATTATATATTGTGTATTGATATGTGCAAGTATATTTATAATATTTGCAACTAATAACTATATTTTATGGAATAGAAAGCAGAATTTGAATTATAATAACCCATACTATGGTGCAATTATTGAAAACGATCTTTTAAAACTAAAAGAGGTAATATGTAAATACATAAGTAATAGCAATAAAAGAGTAATAGTTATTAATATTGATGCATTGTTATATGGAATAGAGCTTAATAGATTTAATGGATATTATGATATGCCATTAAGAGGTAATATAGGATTAAATGGAGAACAACGTCTTATAGACGACATAAAAAAAATGAAGAATACAATAATATTATTACCAAATGATGAAATTGAATATACTCAATATGTCAACGATGTAAGAGCATTTGTAAAAAACACATATACAAAAACAGGTGAAATAGAACATTATGATATATATGAAATAGAAAATTAGAATTAAATGTTTTTTATTAGATTTCTTAATAACAATAAATTTAAAAGAAAGTAAAATATCGTTGACAATAATAAGGTTTTGAGGTATAATATATTGAGTTTAAAAATCCCACAAAATAGCAGAGTGCAGTAGTGAGGGGAGGGAAATAAAAATGGCAGAAATTAAAGTTAATAATGGAAATATAGAAGATGCATTAAAAAGATTTAAAAGACAATGCGTAAGAAACGGTGTATTACAAGAAGTTAGAAAAAGAGAGCATTATGAAAAGCCAAGCGTTAGAAGAAAGAAAAAATCAGAAGCAGCAAGAAAAAGAAAATTCTAAAATGCTAATTAAAAGGTGAAAGGTAAAAAATATAAGTACTTTTCGCCTTTTTTGTATAGATTATATTTAAGGAGGAAAAAATATGTTAAAAGAAAAATTAATGGATGATTTAAAAGATTGTATGAAAGAAAAAAAGGTTTTAAGAAAAAATGTTATTCAAATGATAAGAGCAGCTATTTTACAAGTAGAAAAAGATAAACAAATAGAACTTGATGATAATCAAATCTTAGAAATAATTGCAAAAGAATCTAAAAAGAGAAAAGATTCACTTTCAGATTATGAAAAAAGTGGAAGAGAAGATTTAATAAATCAGGTAAAAGAAGAAATTGAAATTATATCAGAATATTTACCAAAACAATTATCTCAAGAGGAAATAGATGAAAAAGTAAAAGAAATTATTTCTGAAATTGGTGCTACTTCTATAAAAGAAATGGGAAATGTAATGAAACTAGCAAAAGAAAAAATAGGAGCAAGTGCAGATGGTAAAGCCATAAGCGATAGTGTAAAAAAATTATTAAGTTAGAATTTCTATGTTTATTTTTCTTATTAATTATTTAATAATTTTTAAATACGAAAGGAGATTTTCATGTCATATATAACAAAAGAAATAAAAGAAGGAATAAAAATGCATCTAATAGAAACTGAAAAGTTTAAGACAAATCTAATAGGTGTGTTTATAACTATGCCACTTTCTAGGGAAAATGTAACAAAAAATGCTGTGATTCCAGCAGTTTTAAAAAGAGGAACAAACCAGCTTAAAACACAAGAAGATATTTCAAAAAAATTAGAAGAAATGTATGGAGCAGTTATTGATTCAGGAATAGAAAAAAATGGGGATAATCATATACTTAAGTTTTATATAGAGGCATTAAACAATAAATTTTTACCTAAAAATTCTAATCAAGATGTCAATAAAGAGGCAATTGATTTAATTTTAGATTTCATATTTAATCCGTTAGTAGAAAATGATTCATTTAAAAAGGAATATGTTGATCAGGAAAAGAATAATGTAAGAATATTAATTGATTCAAAAATAGATAATAAAGATAGCTATGCATTTAATAGATGTGTAGAAGAAATGTATAAAGATAAGCCTTATGGATTGTATAAATTTGGATATAAAGAAGATTTAAATAAAATTGATGAAAAGAATCTATATTGCTATTATTTAGAGCTAATAAATAGCGCTAAAATAGATATAATGATTTCAGGCGATTTAAATAAAGATGAAATTATTAAAGATATAGAAGAAAATGAAAATATTAAAAAATTAAATCAAAGAAAACCACAAAATATTATAAATAACGAAGAAACAGAAATAAAAGAAAGAGTTGAAATTAGTACTTTATCAGAAAGCATGGACATTACTCAAGGAAAATTAGTAATAGGTTTAGATGTAGACTATAATAAACCTGATTCAAGATTTAAAATGAGTTTATATAATGTAATACTTCGGAGAAAGTGCAACTTCAAAATTATTCCAAAATGTTAGAGAAAAAGCAAGCCTAGCATATACTGCAAGATCTAATTATATAAGACAAAAAAACAATATATTCATTAGATGTGGAATAGAATTTCAAAATTATGAAAAAGCATTAGACATTATAAAAGTTCAATTAGAAGATATGAAAAATGGTAATTTTACAGATGAAGATTTAGAAAATGCTAAACAATATATGATATCTGGAATAGAAGGAATCCAAGATGAACAAGATGGAACAATTTCATATTATATTGGACAAGAATTATCAGGAAAATTTATTGATTTTAAAGAATATCAAGAAGAAATAAATAAAGTAACAAAAGAAGATGTAATAGAAATTGCAAATTCTATTAATATTAATACAATTTATTTTTTGAAGAATTAAAAGGAGAGTACAAATGCAAATTATTAAAAATGATAATGTTAAAGAAACTTTATATACAGAAAAACTAGATAATGGATTATATATTATGATTATTCCAAAAAAAGGTATAAAGAAAAAATATGTAATGTTTGCAACAAACTATGGATCTGTTGATAATAAATTTATAATTCCAGGTGAAGAAAATGTAACTTATGTTCCTGATGGAATTGCACATTATCTTGAGCACAAAATGTTTGAACAGGAAAATGGAAAAAATAGTTTAGATAAATTAACAGAACTTGGAGTAAATGCAAATGCATATACTACAACAAATTACACGACATACCTTTTTGAAGCAACAAATAATTTTTATGAAGCATTAACAGAGCTTATGGATTATGTACAACACCCATATTTTACTGATGAAAATGTTGAAAAAGAAAGAGGAATTATTTCTCAAGAAATTCAAATGTATGATGATTATCCAGATTGGGCCGTATATATGAATGCTCTAAAATGTATGTATGAGAAAAACCCTGTAAATATCGATATTGCAGGGACCGTAGAATCCATTAAGGAAATAGATAAAGAAGTATTATACAAATGTTATAATACATTTTATAATCCATCTAATATGGCAATGTGTTTTGTTGGAGATTTTAATCCAGATGATTTATTAGAAGAAATAAAGAAAAGATTAGTAGAAAAGCCAAAACAGGGAGAAATTAAAAGGATTCTTGAAGATGAAAAAGAAGGTATTGCAAAAAAAGAAAACATTGTAACAATGGAAGTAAGTATGCCACTTTTTGTAATTGCAATAAAGGATAAAGTTGAAGAAGAAAATAGTAATGAAATGATAAAAAAACATATTGCAATTGAAATTTTACTTAATATGTTAATTGGAAAGAGTTCAAAATTATATAAAGAATTATATGAACAAGAATTATTATTTAGCGAAGTTTATACAGAATATGAATTTACAAAAACATATGCGCATATTGCACTAACTGGTCAATCTAAAGATCCTAAAAAGATTTTTGAAAAACTAGAAAATGAAATAGAAAAATTTAAACAAAATGGATTAGATGAAGAGAGTTTTAATCGTGTAAAAAATATGCTTTATGGATCATTTGTAAAGGAATTTAACAATGTTTCTGATATTGCAAGAATGTTCATATCAGATCATTTTAAAGGAATAAATAGTTTTGATTATATAAAAGAATATGAAGATATTTCTAAAGAATATGTATATGATGTATTAAAAGAAGTGTTTGACGAAGAAAAAACAGTTTTATCAATAGTAAAGGGGAAAAATGGATAAAGTAACATTTCCAGGATTTGGACTAGAATTTAATATAAAACAGGAAGCTTTTTCAATTGGAAGTTTTAGTATATATTGGTATGCAATTTTAATGATGACAGGATTTATAATGGCTATTATAATTGCTAAAATAAAAGATGGAAAATATGATATAAAGTTTTCAGACTGTTTGGACCTATGTATTTTCATAATTCCCGCAACAATCGTATTTGCAAGATTATACTATATTTTATTTAATTTAGAATACTATATAAGTGATCCTTCTCAAATATTTAATTTAAGAAGCGGAGGACTTGCAATTTATGGTGGATTAATCGGAGGAGTTATTACTTGTATCATTTTTTGTAAAATTAAAAAAATAAGCTTAATAGATCTATTTGATTTTCTTGTTCCAATGGTAGCTTTAGGACAGGCAATAGGAAGATGGGGTAATTTTGTAAATATAGAAGCATATGGAACAAAAACTAATCTTCCATGGAGAATGGGAATTATAGAAGGCACAGAATACACAGAGGTTCATCCAACATTTTTGTATGAGTCAATTGCAACATTTATAATTTTCATAGTACTTACAGTAATATCAAAGAAAAGAAAATTTAAACGGACAAATTACATATTTATATTTAATGATGTATTCTTTTGCAAGAGCATTAATTGAAGGATTAAGAACAGATAGTTTAATGCTAGGCAATTTTAGAGTATCTCAAATTTTGTCAATTATTATATTTATATTTGCATTTTTTATGTATTTAAAAAATATATATAAAATTAAAAATAAAAAATAGGAATAAGAATAAAGAATAAAAAATGTCAAATAATTAGAGAAAATGATATATTAAAAAAGATATTAAATAAAAACAAATTTATTTGTTATAAAAACAAAAAACATGACATACGAAAGTAGCTTAAAAACAGCATTTTTGCTGTTTTTTTATTGACCTAATTGTAAAATTATGCTATTTTTAAAATATACAAAAGAAAAATCCGAAAAATAAAGGGAGTGGTAGTACATGTTAGATGAGGAAATCTTAGAATTAAGACGAAAATTAGATGATGGTATTGCAAATGATAAAAAATACAATAATATATATAAATTAAGTGTAGAATTAGATGAACTTATTACAAAATACTACAAGAATAAATTAAAAATATTAAAACCAAAAAATGCTTATTATAAATAGTAAAGGAAAGAGATCCTTTACTATTTTTTTAAAAAAAGGTTTACAAAATATAAAATTTTATGCTAGAATACATAATATAGATATATAAAATGATAAAATTGTTGAAATTACTAGAAAATTATGTTATAATTTAATTGATACAGTATAACAAGGAGGTAATATTGATGAAGAAATATAAAAAAATATTAATATTACTTTTAGTTGTTTTACTTTTAATATTTGTTTTAACAACTACAGCCTATGCTTCTTCTTTTAACCCAGAAGATTATAAACCTGGACCAGGAGGAAACAATGCAAAGCTTAAATCAAAGGCTCAAACCATATTAGGAGTAATTCAAGCTGTTGGTAGTGTGGTTTCAGTTATAGCATTAGCGGTAATAGGAATTAAATACATGATAGGAAGTGTAGAAGAAAAGGCAGAATACAAAAAAACAATGCTTCCATATATTATTGGAGCGGTTTTAGTATTTGCAACATCAAACCTTGTAAGTATATTGTATCAAATAGGAAATGATTTAAACAATGTATAAAAAGGGGTGGTGATATGAAGAAAATATTTAAAATACTTTTAATAGTTATTGTATTATCTTCAATGTTCATATTGCCATCATATAAGGTATATGCAACAGATAATGTAATTTCTGGCGGACAAGGATTTGTAGATTTAGGAAAGAATCAAGATAAAATCAAACAAGGTGATATAAAAAGTGTATCTGATCAAGTATATAATATATTACTTGCTGTTGCTACAGTAACTGCAGTTTTAGTAGGTGCGGTTTTAGGTATACAATTTATGACAGGTAGTATGGAAGATCAAGCAAAAGTTAAAGAAAGCTTAGTTCCATTTGTATTTGGATGTATCATAGTATTTGGTGCATTTGGTATTTGGAAAGTAGCTTCATTAATTGCTTCTTCACTATAAATAAATTAGTTTTTAATATTATTCTATAATTTTTAGAATATTTAAAATAAAAATAATAAAAAAGAAAGGGGTATTATTATGAATGTAAAAAAAGTTACAAAAATAGTATCTGCAATGTTAATCGTAGTTATGTTAGTTTGTGTTACTTCAACAGTATTTGCTGCTATGGATCCAGGTAGTATATCAGGAACAACAGGATCAGGAGCAACAAAAGCTAAAACAATTGGACAAAAAATATTAGGAATTGTACAAGTTGTTGGTTCAATTGTTGCAGTTATCGCTCTTGCTGTATTAGGTATCAAATACATGATGGGTAGTGCAGAAGAAAAAGCAGAATACAAGAAAACATTTATCCCATATATTATTGGTGCAGTTTTAGTATTTGCTGCTTCAAACCTAGCAAGTATGATTTACAACTTTGCACAAGATATTAAATAATAATTTAATACGTATAAAAGAAGCCTATATGTCATTTATGACATATAGGTTCTTTTTTATTACAAAATTATTACATTTGTATGATTTTTTGCGTTTTTTAGCCTAAAATAGTTTCAAAAATATAGAAAATTTGGTATAATATATATAAGGATAAATGGCACAAAGGAGGAGTTACATTGGGAACATATGAGATACCAAGAAATGTTAAAGGAGAAGGAAGGATACTATTTATTTTTACAACCAAATCACTTATATACACAGGAATATCAGGTGCGGTTGGATTGCTTTTCTTTTTTATATTGAAAACAATTGGACTAACGATTGCAGGAATAGTAGTAGCTTTAATTTTTGCAGCTTTGGGCTGGGCTGTTGCAACACTTAAAGTACCAGAAATACCATCACTTAGATTTACAACTCAGACAGCTGGACAAAATATTGATGATGTATTAAAAAGAGCAATAAAATTTAAATCAAAGAAAAGAAAAATATATGTTTATACAAAGGAGGAAGATGATGGGAATAACTAGTATTTTAATGATAATGGCAGCAGTTTTATTTTTTGTAATAGTAATTCTATCAATTATGTACGTAAGAATGAATGCAAGAGAAGAAAAAGGAGAAACACCTATTGCTAAATCAAAAGCTGCTACAAGTGGGAAAACAGTAGCTGCATCAAAAGGAAGCGTATCTAGAGGTGCACAAGGATATAACAAACAGTCAATTTTTTCTTTTATGGAATTTGATAAAGTTGAGGATAATATGATTATCCAAAAAAATGGAAATAGATTCTTAATGGTTATTGAATGCCAAGGTATAAACTATGATTTGATGTCAAGAATTGAAAAAACAGCAGTTGAAGAAGGATTTAATCAATTCTTAAACACATTAAGACATCCAATTCAAATATATACTCAAACAAGAACAATAAACTTAGACAGCAGTCTTCAAAATTATAGAGGGAAAGTAGATGCTGTAAAAGATGATATCGAAAAGAAAGAAAATCATTATAAACAAATGGTTGAATCTGGACGATATACAGAAGAAGAATTACAAAAATATGAATTAGAAATTAAAAGAGCAAGAAACATGTATGAATATGGAAAAGACATTATATTTAATACAGAAAAAATGAGCTTAAATAAAAACGTTTTAAGAAAACAATATTACATAGTTATTCCATATTACGCAAATGAAGCTGGAAACGAATTATTTGATAAAGATGAAATAAAGAATTTAGCTTTCTCAGAATTATATACAAAAGCTCAGTCTGTTATAAGAACACTTTCTGCATGTAGTATATCAGGAAGAATATTAGATTCTTATGAACTTGTTGATTTACTATACAATGCATATAACAGAGATGAATCAGAAATATATGGTATGAAAAAAGCATTACAAGCAGGATATGATGAAATTTATTCAACAGCACAAGATGTAATAGATAAGAAAATAAGAGCATTAAATGAAGAAATTAAAGAAAAAGGATTAGAAAAAGCAAGAAACTTAGTTGATGAAGTAAAATCTGAAAAAGAACAAGAATTAGAAAGAATGGAAATGTCATTTGATGATTTAATAGATGATATGGCAGCAAGAATATTACAAGAAAATGAAAAATACATTGGAAAAGATGTATCTGAAAGAGCACAAGAAAAAATAAAAAGCAAAAGAGGGAGAAAACCTAAAGTAACAAAAGAAAATGAAGTAGGAGGAAATTAAAGATGGGCTTTGGAAAAAAACAGACAGTACAAGAAGAACAATCAAACATTAAAAATGAAAATGGATTTGGATTTCTAAAAAAGAAAACAATCAAAGAATTAATTGCACCATCTGGAATAGACGCATCAAATATTGATAGGTTAGAAATAATTTCAACTACAACAAGATTTGCAAGAACATTCTTTGTATCAGCACTTCCACGTATGGCAACATTCCCTGAACTATTAAGGGACATGTATATGTTTGGAGATATAAATACTTCAATATTTATAAATCCAATTGCTGAATCAAAATCACAAAATGAATTAAATAAAACAATTAATACATTGGAAACAGAAAGAATTGTTGCAGCAGATAAAGGTAATATAAACAGAGAAAGTTTACTTGCACAAAAAAGAATTGAAGCAGAACAATTAAGAGATGAAATCGCAGCAGGATTTAACAAACTTTATGAAGCATCAATTGTTTCAACATTATTTGCATACAACTTACAAGACTTAGATAGATTAACAAAGTTATTGGCAACAGAAATGTCAAAATCACTTGTAGATATTAAATCTGCATGGGGATTACAAGAAGAAGCTTTTCAATCTAATCTACCACTTATGAATGACAAAATTAAAAAGATACATACATTTGATAGAAGATCAATGGGAACAGTTTTCCCATTCACAACATCAGAGGTTGGACATTTAACAGGAATACCACTAGGATTTAACAAACAAACTGGAGTACCAATTTTGTTTGATAATTTCCACCAATCACTTACAAACTACAATATGGTTATATTTGCAAAATCTGGTGCTGGTAAATCTGTTACAATGAAAACATTAATATCAAGATCTTCAGTACTTATGGGAATAGAAAGTTTAGCACTAGATGCTGAAGGTGAGTACCAAGCAGTTGCTGAAGCTCTAGGAGGAATTAATGTTGTAATTAGTCCTAACTCAAAAACAATTATTAACTTATTTGATATAGAAATAGAAAAAGTTAAAGATGAAATAACAGGAAGAGAAAGATCAGCATTAAACGTAGAAAACAAAGTTGAAGACGTAACTCAAGCACTTC
>JAEEGL012011564.1_pt1 | contig 15483 bp, 14 predicted proteins | sample 9134231 | NCBI WGS metagenome assembly JAEEGL01 (sample SAMN16246548, study PRJNA631951) | gut metagenome | biome: gut microbiome; feature: rumen; material: fiber-attached | host: Bos | place: Iran: Karaj | collected 2018-10
ATGGTTAGGTGATGTCATTGCAATTCCCGGGTCTCTGAGTTTATAAATTTCAGCAACCCTTTCATCAAGTGATTCCGGTGATTTTTTGTATAATCCTGCGGCATAATCCATTTCCGAATCTTTTACTCCGTTTGAGTTTAAGAGCCAGAATTTTGCAGCGGCTCTGTAAGCATCTTGCTCTTCAGCAACAGAGGTATATGCATCATTGTCTTTTGCGTGGACAAATTCGTGAACAAGATAAGCACTGACTAATTCGGGGGCGGCATAGGTATATTTATCAGTTACAACAATTCTTTTACGTCCGTGCTCATATTGTGCAATGTTTGCTGTTCCGCTCATTGATGCGGTTTTATCAAACATGATATTGAGATTGTTTAAATCTTTCATATATTCAGGTGACAAATAATTTGTGGTTATGCTCAAAGCTTCTTTAAGTGTTTTGACTCCGTGTTCATAACGTTCTTTCTTTGCCTGCTCCGGATTTGTCTGTTCAAGAATTTTGTTTTGTGTTTCTAAATAACCCCTTTTTGCATTGTCATCTTTTGGGTCATCTTTCATTGCTTTTTCATAGCTCTTCAGTGCTGCCTTATAATTACCTTCTGAAAAATATGTATCTCCAAGCATTGTTTCTGCTTCACAAGTTGAAGAAGCAGCTGAAATATATTGATTTAAGCTGTTAATTGAATCTTTATAATCGTTCTGCTTTCTATAGGCATTTGAGAGATTTAATAATACTTCTCTTCTTTCAGGAAACAGTTCAAGTGACTTTTTATAGTTATAGATGGCATAATCATATTTGTTTCTGTCCATAAGCTTGTCCCCTTCGTTCTTATAATAAGAAGGGTCTTTTCTTTGGATATACAGGGGAGTTACTATATCTTGTCTTATAGGAGAGACAGAAAAAGTCATTTAAAAATTACCTTTATGCCGCTTATGTGAAAATTATAAACTACGAAAATAAAATTTATTGCTAAATATAAAAAAATTTGTTGCAAATATTTAAGAAAAAATTTTCTAATGAGCAGACTTCTTTAATTTTTCTTTCTTATTTTCTGCCAGAAGATTTCTCAATTTCATAATAGCTTGGGCATGGAGTTGGCAAACTCTTGATTCTGATACGGCTATATTTTCCCCGATTTCTTTTAAAGTCATGTTTTCGTGATAGTAAAGAACCATAATCATTCTTTCACGTTCAGGAAGACTTTTAAGAGCTTTTTGAAGTTCGTGTTTTGTATCTTTTTCTTCTAAAGTTTCAAGCGGAGTTCTGGTGTTTTTGTCTTCAAGTGTATCAATAATTTCAATACTTTCTTCCCCTGAACCTTTCTTTTCATAAATTGATGTTATATAAGTTTCATCGTTTAAAACAGCATTAACTTTTTCAAGGCTAATACCCATATAATTTGCAATCTCGGTTGTGGTTGCATATCTTCCTAATTTCTGTCTTAAAACTTCTCCTGCTTGTTTAACTTCTTTTGCTTTTTTTCTTGTACTTCTCGGAAGCCAATCTTGAGAGCGGATTTTGTCAATGACAGTTCCCTTCATCCTCATAATTGCATAAGTTTCAAATCTCGCGTTTTTATCAGGTGAGAATTTTTCTATTGCATCAATTAACCCTTCAATTGCAAAACTTGAAATATCTTCTATACTGAAATTTTGGGGCAGGCTGATTTTCATTCTGCCTATAACATATTTTGTTAAATATATATATTGAACAATTAAATCATTTCTCAAAACAATATTTTTTTTGTCCTTGAGAAATTCAGACCAAAGTTGTTCTAATTCTTTATCACTCAGTCGTTTTATGTTTGTATATGAAGTTGTCTGTGTAGTATTGCTCATAAAGCCCCAAGTGTGATAAGTTACCTAATCATAATTTTACAGAATTAGTTAAATCTTAAATCATGTAAATATATGAAGTTTTGTAACGGCAAATTCATGGCAATAAAAAAGGCTCTTATATAAGAGCCTTTTTAATATAATAAATATTTAATTGTAATTATTCTTGCGGAGCAGGGTGATGTTTTGCGTAGCAGTCCTTACAATAAACTTCTTTGCCTTGAATTGGTCTGAACGGAACTTTTGTCTGACAGCCACAATCTGAGCATGTTACTTCATACATCTTTTTTCTGTTCTTTTGACGTCTTGCTTTTCTGCATTCCGGACAACGTTTTGGTTTGTTAACCAATCCTTTTTCGGCATAGAACTCTTGTTCGCCGACAGTGAAAGTAAATTCACTACCACAATCTTCGCAAATGAGTTTTTCGTCTTCGTACATTTTGTTCTCCTTAGTTTTTTGTCTGTAAATAATGTTGTGATAGGAATTAAGTTTTTAATTACTAAAATATCGTTATCTACACTACTTCTATATTCTATATTCTAACTCGATTTTTCGCAATAATTTTTTTTAAGATATTAACATTTTTATTAAATTATAATTTTTTAGTGATATAATTTCAGGCATGGTTAAATCTTGTGTAATCTAGGCTGTGATTATAAAATAGACATTATTAAGATATGTAAAAATATGATTTTTTTTATTTGTTTGGGGGCAAAAATAAAAATTTTGGATTTTTTTTTAATATGGAACATGTTTCGCGGGTAAATAATGATTAATTCTATTGGTTCACAAAAATTACCGCAAGGTAACATAACATTTGGGAAGAAGAAACCAAAAGTCGATCCTTCAATCGATTCTGAAAAAGATTATTTAATGATTGAAGAACACACTAAACATCCGATTTCAACAAAAATCAAAATCGGTGCAGACAGACTTTCGAATGCTCTTACAACTTATCCTGCGAAAGGTTTTAAGGGAAGCATAAATTCCAATTTCTATGAATTTCTGACAATGGGGACAATTCCCTATTTGGTCGGAAGTGCTTCATTGATGGCTGTTTTTAATCTGGCAGGCAAATTCTTTGATGCTCAGGCAAAAGATGCATCTTTAAAAATCGGAAAGAAAATGGCATTGGGAGTGCTTTTCTATGGTATAGCAAAGAGTTTATCAAAGAAATTAATTGAAACACCGGTTAAAATGAAATACGGTGTTGATGTAAATCTACCCTACAGACGTGTTATTAACGAACTTCCGGATGGAACAAATAAAGACGATTTAGTTAGCTATGAATATCATAAAGCATTTGAAAGTGTCGATTTCCCGAGATATGACCTTTTATATACAAAAGGTGTCGGACAAAATCCAAATAGCTATTATGATAAAGTAGCAAAGAAAATGGGCTTGGGTGAAAATTTAATTGATTCGGACCAAAAAGTAAAACCAAAATTAAGAGAATTAGTCACAAAAACGAGAACATTCACAACTCTGAGTTCATATCTCTGGGCAGCAACTGCAGTGGGTGTTGCAACTCAGCCTATTTGGGAAAATTCTCCCGTTAAATTAAGAAGAGTATTTAAAGCTCCGATTAAAGCTGTAAAATCATTTGGAGGCCAATTAGGAAATGCTTTCAAATCTTTCCTCGGTGTCGGAGAAAGCGTATTAACGAAGAAACATATTGCTGGCAGAGCGTTATTCGGACTTGCTGCTGCTGTTACTCTTATTGGTAATATCATAACTCTTACTGATTTCAAAAAGAAAAAAGCAGACAAAATGGCATCAACGCCTATTATGAATAACGAAAAGCCAAAGGTGGTGTGCTAATGGCAATTAATAAGATTACAGCAAACGCATTAGTAAAATCACAGGCTGCTCAGGCTGCTGTCAAGAGCAAGCTTAATCTTAATAACAAAGATAAGGCAACTCCCGTTAAATCTGACGGATATATGCTTCCTTCAAGAATTTTCGGCTCGCCTAAAAGATATATTAATAATTTAAAAAATGATTTTGTAACTATTAAAAAAGGTGCAGCAGGACAGGCAAATGACCATGAACTAGGCAGACTTAATGATTTGGCTATGAAAGCAGGTTCTTTGCTTTTAGCAGCATACTTATTTACAACAAAACCGTTCAAAACATCAAAAGCTATGGAATTTGTAGGTTTTGGTACTTTCTTTGCTTCGATGGCACTTTGGCCTAAATTATTTATTCAGGCACCTATCAAAGCAAGGACGGGTGTTGATATTCACAGAAAATATGTTGATTCTTTCGGACGTGAAAAAATGTTCTTCCAAGATCCTCAATATATTCCATGGTCATTGATGGATCAGAAAGAAATTGACAAAATGGGTGATAAGCTCAATATTCCCAAAGATACTCCGAACAGAAATGCTGTAATTCAAGATACTGCTCGCAAAACCGCAGTACAAGGTAATACTCTTTGGATGTACACTGCAGGTATGGCTGCTCCGGTTATGAGTGCTTTGGCTTGCAACGTTCTTGAACCCAAAGTTGATGGTGCAATCAGAAATGCAACTTTGAGAAGTACTAAAAAACATCTTGAAAATTCTTCTCTGACATTTATTCAGAGAATTAAACAAAATATTGATTTGAGAAAAGCACATAAATTCCTTCAGGGAATGGAAAATCAAACTCTTGATGAGGCTACAATCAATGCAATTGCTAAAAGATTCGGAAATAGTGATCATTCTTTAGAAAAAGCTCTTGTTGAAAAATTGTCAGCATTGGCTCAATCCAAAAAATCAGCTGCAGTTCCTCTTACTCAGGAAATTTTGGACAAAGTTCTTATGTTTGGAGGAAAAGAGGCTGTTCCGGGTATTTCTCTTGATAAAGTTGTTTCCGAAACCGGCGTTCGTGAAGTTTCCGGAAAAACCATCGGAGTGTTGGCAGAACATATTTCAAAATTAGCCTTCCCTGCTGATGAGTTTGATCAACAAACTGCAAGAACCTTATATACAGAAACATTAGGTAAAATTTTTGAAACAGAAAGAATGCCGAAAGTCGGTGTAGTATCTGAAACTTTAGGCAAATTAGCTGATACTATGTCTCATCTTAAAGCTAAAATGGGTATTTTAGACAGATTTTTGACAGTAAGAACTAAAAAAATACCGGGTACACAACTCGGAACACAATATAATGAATTTAATCGTGCGGTAATTGATGCTTTAGGTCTTGGCAGACCTTCAAAGAAACTTCTTTCTGATGACGAAATCATCAGGAGAATTGAAGGATTTGTCGGTTCTGATAAATTTGAAGGTACTGTACAAACCTTAGGATCTAAAATAGAAACTTTCCACAGAGATTTAGGTACTGCTATTGTACATGAAAAGTTAGATGAAACTTTAATGGCTGCAGGCAAAAAATTAAAAGAAGCCAATATGGGCGATGTTGCAGATAAACTCACAGGTAAAAAAGTTTCTTTATCACATACTCTTGAATTTTTGGGACTCAAGAAGGTCCCTGTTACAAGAGAAAGAATTAATTATGCTGTTCAAAAGGCATTAGAGGCTAAACAAGATCAGGCTTTAGCAGAAGCAGTAAAATTAGATACACAAATTTCTGCCTTTGGAGATGCAGATAAATTAAAACGTATTATTGATACCGCATTTGAAGGTCAACATGGTACCATGAGACGTTCTGTCAGAACTCAAGTCGAAACGAGAGTCCTCGGTGCAGAATGTTCATTGTATCGTGTAATGCATACTTTTGATATATTTAAGAGAATTAAGAGTGGAAAACTTCTTACACAGCTCCAGGAATGCGGATTAAAAGAATCAGAAATCCCTGTAGCAATTGAATATGCAAAGAAATTTATTACCGGCGGCACAATTGCTGATCATTCCGATAAAGCAAGATATATGGGAACAGCTAACGGAAAGAAAATTCATGATGCAGTTATGAGAGTTCTCTTTGATGATGAGAAATTCCCGACAGAAATTGGTAGTGATCTTCTTAAAGCTCGTTTAAGAGTCTACAAAAAAGAAGCTAAATCTGCGATTGTTGATATTATGCAAAGGATGGAAGGTCCTGATAAAGAAGGCTGGCTTGCAGGTACTTTAGAACACATGAAGGGAATAACAAAACATAATATTGTTGGTGACAATATTATTGATTCTGTCGGAAACGGTGTTCAAAATATTAAAAATTCAAATAAATGGCTCAAGATATTTGGAAGTGCATTCCTTGTCTTGGTTGGTATAACATTAATTGCAGGAACTCAGTTCGGTAAACAGAAAAAAACTCAAGAAGCCGAAAAAGCAGGAAAGCTTGAAAAAGGAGAAAAGACGAATGGCTAATTACCTTGAACAATTATATCCTGCAGTTTATAACAGTATTATTAACCCTGATACGGCTCTTAAAAATGCACCTGTAATTTCGGAACAACCAAAACAATATAATAATGCTTCAAGCTTATTGATTAATTTCCTCAACCAAAACGGAATTAATGCAGCTTCAGGAATACAGGTTGTTAATAATACTTCTGTTTCACAGCCATATAAAAATAATTTGAGAACAATGTTTAAAAATAATGAAGCCAATATTTTAGGTGTTATTATCAGAACATTTAATGCAAAAAACAATGATAAAAGTGATTTAATAGGTCCCGGTGACAGGAGAGGTACTTTCAACAATGCAGTCGAAAGACTTGATGAAGTAAAATCACTGGGAATAAATACTCTTCACGTTCTTCCTATTAATCCTCCGGGAAAGAAAAATGCCTTAGGAATTGCAGGTTCATTATATTCCCCTGCTGATTTTCTTAAAATTGACCCGATGTTGATTGATAAGAATGATTCAAGAACAGACAAACAACAGGTACAAAATTTTAACGCAGAATGTCATAAGCGTGGAATTAAGACTATGCTTGATATGCCCAGCTGCGGTTCTTTCGATATGTTTGAACAACACCCCGAATGGATGGCAATTGACGAAAACGGATTTGCTAAAACACCGGGTGGTTGGAACGATATTAAAATGTTAAATCCTTGGAAAGATGAAAGCAAGAGAGAACTTAATCCCGAATTGTTAAAACTCCACATGGATTTTATTGATATGGCTATGGATTTAGGATTTGACGGTTTAAGAATAGACGTTTCAAGAACGAAACCGCCTGAATTCTGGCAGGCATTGATTGATTATTCTCACAAAAAAGATCCTGAATTTGCATGGCTTGCAGAAAGCTATACTTATGAAGATGCTTCTCCACAAGTAAATATGAACTATGATAGACCTAAAGATGCTCTTAAAGCAGGATTTGACAGCTACTATGGTCAGTATCATATCTATCACGAATGGGATAAAGCAAAAGAATTCCACCAATACGTAATTGATAACCTCAATATGAGTTATGATTTCAACAAAGGAAAATCTTTAATCGGTTCATTCGGAACTCACGATGATTCCTCTTTGATGGAACATGGCGGTCCGGATTTCCTCAAACAGGTTGCAGCAGTTGAAGCAACTCTTCCTATGTTGAATACATATTTCTTTGACGGTTTCCAATCAGGTGATGATTACGTTTATAACTTTGAAAACCAAATGTCACAATATACAGAAACTGATTCTCATGAATGTTTCGTTCACCATGGAAGACCTGATATCTTTAATCCTTCAAGACCTTTAATTGGTAAACACCATGATATCGGACACTTTATGAAATCCGCATTAAAGTTCAAAGAAAACAATAAGGAACTTATAACAAAAGGTTCATATATTCCGCTTCCTGTAGCAGGCAATTCTGATGATAAGATTATTGCTTATGCACGTCACCTTAACGGTAAAACACTTGTTGTTATTGTTAACAAAGATGTAAATAATTCCCAGCAGGGCAGTGTAATGGTTCCGGGATTATCTGAAAAACAGGTTTTGAAAAATGTATTCCAGCCCTATGGAGAAAAATCCGAAGTTCAGGCTGATGATGGAAGAATTAATGTACATCTCGGCAAATCAAGAGCAGTTGCTTTTGAAGTTAATACTCCTGATATTGAAAAATCAGGACTCCTTGATGTTTATAAACAAAATTTGTAGGCGCAGATGAAAATTCAACCGGTAAAATCTTTTAATTTCACTGTTCCAAAAAAGTCTAAAAAAGTGAAGGTTGTTTCTTCTCCGGAAGAAGATGTGCGTTTCAAAAAAGGTTCGGGAAGAATTATGCGTAGAGCTTTTGTTTTTTCTGCTTTGATGCTTACAGGGGCGGTATTTTATTTTAAAAGAAAATTTTAATTATTTTTTTTTCGTGGACAATTTTATTAAAATATGTTAAGATGTTGCCAATAAATTGGTAGGATAGTTTATTAGCGAGAAAGGAAATTTAAAATGAAAAAAATTATTTTATCAACTGTTTGTTTAGCAGTTATGACAACTTTTGCTGCATTAAGTGCAGATGCTGCTTCGGTTCTTGACAAAGTTCAAAGAGGTGTTGATAAAACAGCTAATACAGTAGTTAAAGCTGATAAAGCTGTTACAACTACAACAAATACAGCAAAATCAACAGCAGCTACAGCAAAATCAACAGCAACTACAGCAAAATCAACAGCAACTTCAACAAAAGCTGCTGCAACAACAACTGCAAAATCAACGACAACTGCAGTTCAAAAAGAAGCAGATAATCAGGTAGCACAACTTGAAAAGCAAAGAGATGCTGCTCTTGCAAAAATCCAAAAGAAAATAGATGCTGCTAAAGCTGATGTTAAAACTCTTGAATCTTCAAATGCAACTGTTACTGATAAAGCAAAAGCTATTAAAAATATGAACAAAAAGACTTCTGAACTCAGAAAAGAATACAGAACAGTTAAAAATGACTACAACAAAAAGATTAAAGCTGCAAAGAAAGCTAGCAAATAGTTTTAATCTCAACAATTATAAAAAGAGCGGAAGTAATTACTTTCGCTCTTTTTTATTTAATTAGTTGTTTCTATTTATTTAAATTGGAAAAGCTTTATTTTAAGTTTCTTAGAAAGTTTTTTATTTATGTATATTCGATATGAATTATCCTCATAGCTTCCGTTTTTATAATTTAATCCCCTTAACTCTCCTTTAATTTCATATAAGTCATAGAATTCCTTGATATTGTTTATGAAATCTTCATCATAGATCATCGGAGCATTGAGATTATCTGCAATCATTATTGGTACTCTTGTTTCGCTAAGTTCGTTGTATTTGTATAGATAGGGTTTACTCCATATAAAATGAGTTGATTTGTGGTAGTTTTTATAAATATTTTTTTCAAAATAAGGTTGGATTGCTACTGTTTTAAATCCATAACCATTTATTTTATATTTTTGGAGATGGTATTTCTTAATAAGTTTAGCAACTTTCTTTGCACCATCATAATCATATTTTATATCATATATTGAAACTTGGATATTTCCTATAGTATGATAGCCCAATAAATAAATTATGAAAATATAAAATAACCAGTTTCTTTTAAAAGAAATATTTTTAATATTATTTTTATTTGAAAGTACCCAGCATGAAAATAACAAAGTTAAAATTGCATAGCTATAATGCCACGGTCGAATGTATAAAAATATGTAGATTAAATATAATGATAAATTTAAGCTTATGAAAAAGAGATATTGATAAAGATTTTTACAATATATTTTCATTGTTGTTATGTAGAATGCAATTGTGAGAATACTTACAACAAGTATATTTATATTATTTTTGTTCTTAATAGGAAAATATATTTCCCAAATATTATACAAAGCACTTTTTATCTCAAATGTATTAGTAAATAAACGAATTTTGATAAAACTGTCATCAGGTTTTTGTATTATTAGGGCTATCCAAATTAATCCTAAAAGGAGAATCCCTGCCGGGATTAGCAATTTATAAAGTTTGAATTCTTTACGTTTTAAAAAAGCTTCAATAACAAAAAATACCAATAATACAATACTAATTACAAAAGAATAAGCACTGATATTTGCACAGAGAAATAATAATATAGTATAGATTATGGGGTGTTCAAATTTTTTCGGATAAAGAGTTGCAATAATTGTTATTAATGCGAAATAGAGAGAATGACTTCTTGCAATGACTCCAAGTTGAAAGAAAGGATAGAATGTAAATGGGAAGATTATTTTAAACATCATAGGTAAATTGGACTTAAAAAGTAAAAAATATATACCTATTGAAGAAAAGATAAGTGGTAGAATAAATACCCAATTATATAGGTTTGGGGAACTGGTAAATAAAGAACCGATATTTATATAAATCTTTTCAATAAAAAACCATAAAAAAGGATGTCCTTCATAACGAACTTGTTTAAAAAAAATATCAATATACCCATTATCTCTTGCAATAAGCCAACTTTGGGCCTCATCTCCCCAAGGTTCATGATTATACCCAACAATGAAAACCAGTAATATATACAAGAAAAGAATAAAGTAATAAATATAAGTTTTATTTATTATTTTTGTATTTTCCATGGGATTAAATTAATCTTAAAGTCTTATTGTATTATTGCAATTATATTATAAACATTATATTTAAAAACATTAATTTTTGTAAAAACATCCCTTAAAAACCGACAAATAAAAAAGTTTTGAGACTTTAAGACAAAGCATAGTGTTCGACAGATAAGTAAAAGAAAAAATAAAGGATGAGATTATGCTGAATTCAAAGCGCAAAATCAATTTGGAAACTGTTTATGATGAAAAGAAAAAGAATCTTGTATCAATGGAATATTCAGTATCCAAGCCAATGGAACAATACTTATCTGAGGATACTCCGCTAAATCCTGTTGATGCATATCATCAAAGTACAGATTATGTTGAAACGCTTGTAGACAGCATTATTGCAGAAGAATTCCCCAGAATGAAAAATAATTCACTTCTTCGCAATCTTGTACTTGAGTCACTTTTAGAGAATATGGGGACTGTACAATCTATTAAAAATGTATTATTATATACAAAAGAGAATTCGGTCAAATCTATAGATGATGTTTTCTTTAAAGATGGAGATGTACATATCAGATGTTCGGTTTAAACAAGTTTAATTCAGGCAAAAAAACTGCCTCGAAGGACAAGAAATTTGGTTGGTTATCTTACTCGAAAACTTCGAGCAAGAAAAATCAGTTGGATGAAATTCTCGAAAATGGAGATAAGCCTTATCCTATTGATACTGACATAGAGCAAGTTGTCAGAAATATGCTCTTGGAAGAATTTCCTCAGGATTTGATTAAGTCAAGTTCTTTTGAGCTTATTGTCAGCAGAACCGTTCAACGCCTAAAAGAACGTCAAATGGTTGTTGAAGACCAAATTTAACCTTTTGAAAAACAGATTTAAAAAATATACATACAGAGAATGTATGTATATTTTTTTCTGCTAAAAATTATATCAGGAGGATAATTATGACTTTGTTATTAGGGATAAAATTGTCAGACAGAGAACAGTCTTCTGTCTTATTTCAGAAAATAATATCAAAATACGGCTGCAGCATCGGTGCAAGACTCGGTTTACCGCCCAAAGAATGTGAATCATATGGGGTGATTGTCCTTGAAGTTTTAGATAAAGACATTCTTTCAAAACTGGAAAAAGAATTGATTACCATTGATAATATTGAACTTCAGCGAATGGTTTTCAATTAAGATTGTGCTGTAATCATTCTCTTTAAAAGTTCTTGCGCTTTTATAAGTTGAGTGTCATTTTTCTTTTTGGCATCTTCTATTGAAAGTTTGACTTCAACATCGGGTGCAATACCTTTTTTGTCGATATCAGTACCATTTGGTGTCAGATATTTTTGGATTGTAATATTCATACCTGAACCACCGTTCATTTTGTTAACTTCCTGAACGACACCTTTTCCGAAGGTGTTTTCTCCGACAAGCAGAGCTCTTTGGTTATCTTTGAGCGCACCGGAGAGGATTTCGCTTGCTGAGGCAGAACCTTTGTTTATTAAAACAACTAATGGTTTATCAGATATATATTTCTTTGATGAACGGCAGGTATCTTTGTATCCGTCACGGTCAACCGTTGAAACTATTATTTCTCCGTTTAAGAACATATCTGCAATCAAAATGGCATTTGTTAAAAGACCGCCTGAATTTGATCTTAAATCAATAATAATACCTTTTTTATCAGAATATTTCTCTAAAGCAGTTCTGAACTCAGTTGCGGCATTTCTGCTGATAAATGATGAAAGACGGATATATCCAATATAATCATCAAGTTTTGTTGTATCAAACGGAGTTTTTGTTGATACTGATTTGAGAGTGATTTCATCACGTTCTATTGTATAAATTCTGTTTGGAGTATTTGCACGTTTAATTAAAAGGTTTACTTTTGTGCCTTTTTTCCCTCTTATTTTCTCTGATGCTTTTGTGATGTTCATACCTTTTGTTGAAACACCGTCAATAGAAAGAATTTCATCATTTGGAAGAAGTCCTGCACGTTCTGCAGGTGTATCTTCAAGAGGTGAAAGAACAACAATTTTCCCGTCTCGCTCTGTTATTTGTACGCCAATGCCTTTCAAAGAACCTTTGATTGAGTTTGCTTCTTCTTCAAAGTCTTTCGGTTTTAAAAATCTTGTATATGGGTCATTCAAACTAGCAACCATTGTGTCGATTGCAACATATGCATCTTCAGGTGATTGTATTACGTTATCGTATTTATGTTCCCATTTGTTCCAGTCTTGATTGTTGTTTGTCTGGTCAACAAATTTTGTGTTAACTAATTTCCAAGCCTGATAATAAAGTGCAATATCTTCATAAGATTTTGAAAAGACTTGCGGATTAAAGGCAAAAAATATGAAAATTATTAATAAAGGGTATATATATTTTTTGTTGAAAAATTTCGGCAAAATATTCTCCTTTTCTTCTTCCATTATAAGAGTCAAGGTGTGTAAAAGCAAGTTTTTATTCTGTAAAATAAAGACGTTAAAATAAAAATAATGTTTCATTTTGATTCTCTCTTTGATAAAATCAGATTAGGAGAAGTATGAAATGAAGAAAAAAGTTGCAGTTATGCTCTCTGGTGGAATAGACAGTTCTGTTGCAGCATATTTATTGCTTCAACAGGGCTATGATGTTGTCGGTTTGACTGCAAAACTTTTAAATCAGGAAAATTATATCCCTCAAATTAACGCAAAAACCGTTGCCGATTTCCTGGGAATTGAGCACTATACTCTTGATTTAACTAAAGAATTTGAAGATGAAGTTATAAAATATTTCAAACATTCCTATGAAATCGGTGAAACTCCGAATCCTTGCTGTGTATGCAACCGTAAAATTAAGTGGGGAAAACTTCTTGATTATGCCCTAAAAATTTTAGAATGTGACTATATAGCAACGGGACATTATGCAAAAATTAAAGAGGATAAAGGATTTTTTAAGTTATACCCGTCAAAAGACATTAAAAAAGACCAGCTTTATTTCCTCTATGGTCTTTCTCAAGTCCAGCTTTCAAAGACAATTTTTCCTCTTTCCGATTTAACTAAAGATGAGGTTAGAAAAATTGCTTCAAAGAACAATCTTCCGACAAAATCAGCAAAGGAAAGTCAGGATATTTGTTTTATTCAAAAACCTTTGACTACGGGAGAATACATTTCAAACTGCTTTGAAGAAAAAAAAGGTGATATAAAACTTTATCCGACAGGTGAAAAGTTAGGTGAACATCAGGGTTTTTACCGTTTTACTCTCGGTCAGAGAAAAGGATTAAAGGTTGCTTATACAGAACCTTTGTATGTTAAAGATATAGATGTTGAAAATAATACTGTTTATCTTGCGACAAAAGAAGAAACAATGATTGATACAATCAAAATTGCAGATTTGAACATCTTTGAAGATATAAAAGAGGGAGAATTCCGTGCAAAAGTAAAAATCAGATATAATATGGCGGAGAAACCTGCCACAATAAAGCTGCACAATGACTATGCAGAAATTCTGCTTGATGAAAAAGTATTAATCCAGTCTAAAGGTCAAATCGGGGTTGTTTATGACTTAGTAGACGGGCACATAATTTTGGGTGGAACAATTCTTTGACATATAGGATTGGAGAGTTTTGAGATTCTCAACGTTTTGGGAAGATAAGTTAGTCCTGTTTTTTAGGTATTCAACGGTGTTTGCGACTATGACATTTGAAGCAATATATCTTGGGTTTAGTCGGTTTCCGTATTGTTCTTCCGTTGCATTATAGTGTTTTGTTTTGTCTGAGGAAATAATATCAAAATCAACTTTTATTCCGACGCATCTTGAGGAGGATAGAGAATTATAACAACAATCAAGGGCAGAATATTTCATAGTAAAGTTATCAGGCATGGTTCCTAGGGTGGTAATCACAGCTTCATAAGCTTTAAAATCACGGCCTCTTAGGTTTTCCAATGTGTCCGCAAAACCCACACCTCCTTTTGGAGTTAAATCTGCCACTCGATTTAGTGTAGCATTCAGATATCCACGCTCTCGTTGTGTTTGATATGATGATCGCGACGCAAATGCAGGTGTTGACCCAGTAGTCCTTGTTGGTTTTAGTGGGGTTGAAACAGATAGCGGCGCAATTAACATACTTTACTCCTTTTTTATTCTCTTAACAAAACTGAAATTCTTGTCAAATTTGGTTTGTTCGTAATAATTAATATCTGTTGGGGGATATAAATACTTATCCTTCTTTAATTGTTCTGAAATAAACACACCCGTCATATTGTTCTCGAAAACTAACAACCAATTCGTTTTCTTCAATATTTCCTTATAGACGGGATATTTTTTTTCAATGACCATTATATCCGGTGGATACATTTCTATTATATCATACCAATGATCATTCTTCAACATGTGAAAGTCACGCATTTTATAAATTAAATCTGTCGGAAAAACTTCTTCATATCTTCCATCCATAACAATTTTATTGAAAGGGTATAATTTGTATTCTGCATAGGAACCCCAGTCAAAGTTGATATATAATTTCCCCTTTAAATCATTGATTCTGATAAATTCTATTGCGAAATACGGATATGCAGATTGACTTATTGATATCGGTCTTTGGTAGTAGCTGACAAAAACCAGACTTATCCAAAGTACCAGTATATAAGATAAAACATCTTTGGTAATTAGAAGTTTGTTTGCTATTCCTTTGGGTATTTTACAGAAAATATTTCCCAAAATGGCATAAATATCATCATAAAGGAAAATCATCCATGCTATAACAAAGAACGGTTGGTGTTTGATGTGGGCAACAGCAAGATACAGAGTTGCAAGAAGAACGATTATCTTTGTCCAATCAAGAGTTTCCTTTTTATGAAGCTTTTTAATAAAGGTGATTATTCCCATCAGACACATAAAATAGAAGTACAGTTTGAAATGAAGATAAGGTCTCAGAAGAGAGGTTTCAAAGGTTCCTCTCCATTCTAAAATTAATTCTCTGCTCATTGTTGTTGCCTGAAGCAGGAAAAGAACATATTCTATACCCCATGGGTTTATAAATGTTATAAGACAGGAAGATATTAGTGCTTTAACATAAAAAGAAATTGGTTTTTTATTCAGGGCCTCTCCGATTAAATACATAACAATCAGTCCTATGCCCGAAACACAGCCCCCGTGAATATTTGACCAAAACAGCATTATAACAGGCATTATCCACCAATGTTTAAAGTCTTTCAGACGGACTCTCTCCAAAATATACAGGAATATTGTAAAG
>JAEEGL015980920.1_pt1 | contig 15483 bp, 8 predicted proteins | sample 9134231 | NCBI WGS metagenome assembly JAEEGL01 (sample SAMN16246548, study PRJNA631951) | gut metagenome | biome: gut microbiome; feature: rumen; material: fiber-attached | host: Bos | place: Iran: Karaj | collected 2018-10
CGGCCCCGCGCCTCGTTTCTCGCCCCCTCCTGGTCCGCTCTGCTACGTGGCGCGAGGCTCTTTCTCGGCCCCGCGCGACGTCTCTAGCTTCCTCCCGGCTCCCTCTATTACGTGGCGTGGGGCTCTTTTTCGGCCCCGCGCCACGCTTATGAAGCCCGCGCCACGTTTTCCCCCACCCTCAACCTCTTCCCCCTCGCCACACACACAAAGCAAGAGGCCCGCCCTGCCACGAACGTGACAGGGCAGGCCTTTCCTGCTTGCCATATGCTTTCGCTTACCGAAGGATGCTTTCTTATCCCTTCTTCACCCTCTCCGGGAAGCAGGCAATGATCGCCAGAAGCGTCATCCCAAGCATCAAAACCGCCAGCGCGATGATGATCCCGAACTTCTCCGGATTTCCAAACATAACAATGTTCTGGAAATAATCGACCACGGAGCCGATGGTTTCCGGGGGATCCATGGCAAAGCACCCGAATGCTGCCGCGCCAAGGGCCGCCACGAGGATCGGAAGGAAGTCGTTGTCAAAGAAGAAGAGAACGACTTCAAATCCTACGACCAAAAGCAGGCAGACAACCACCCATGGCATGAACAGGCCGTCTGCGGAGGTGGCGTAAATCAGATAGAGAATGAGACTTGCCAGGGCAAGCACTCCCACCAGAATTCCCAGGTAGGCGCCGGCCCCCTTCTTTAAGGTTTTCTTCTCGTTCATCTTCCGTCTCCTCCTTCCTCAGAAGCTTCGCTGTCGGCCTTTGCCGCTTCGCTCTCCTTCACATTCTGGCATGCGCTGCTATCACTCTCTGCCGCTCCTTCCTCTGCCTTCACCTTCTTCCCCGCCAGCAAAAACATCACCAGCGACAGAAGCAGCAATACTCCAAACAACGCAATCGAGCCCAAAGCCAGCTTCTGCCAGGTCGGCATAATCGTGCGGATGACCGTATCATCCGACAGCCCGTTGACAGCCATGGTGCGGGACAGCGCGTAAGCGGTGTGCTTCGCCGCCTGGCGCAGGTAACCCAGCATGGCGCCGTCGTCGCTGGTGCGGATGTAGCTTGCGATGATGGTGCCGCCGACACAGTCGCCGTCTAAGCAGTAGATATCGGTGCCGTTTGCCATCGTGGTCAGGTAATGGGACTTGTAGCCCACCGTGGCGCCACTGGAGGCGTCGGTGATGACCTCGCCTTCAAAGCCCCACTCCTCGCGCAAAACGCCGATGTTCAGCTCGTTGCAGGCGGAGGAGAACACCACGCCCTGGCGGTTGAAGGCCTGCATGATAGCGTGCACCTTTGCCTTGCGCACCGCGCCTTCAAATCCGCGCAGCGCGCCTTCGCGGAACGCCTGCTCGTTGTAGAAGGTGCTTAAGCCTTCGCGGTAGGATTCCTGGTCGTTGGCCGCAAAGTGCTTGATGCCGCCTAAGATGCCGCGCTTTTCCATCTCCGCCAGCTCGATGGAGCTGATGAGATAGCAAAGGTTCGCGTCCTCGCTATAATATTCAGCCTGGCGCCCGCCGTAAGGCGTGCGGTGCAGGTTTCCGCCGCCGGTCCAGATGACCGTCTGATTTAAGAACAGCGACTGGTTAGCCATGAGCTTGCCGCGCTCTTTCATGAGGTCATCGTTCCAGCTGCTGGAAAGCAGCGAGGTATACAGGCACGGCCACAGAACCGCGCCGCCGGTTAAGGCTTCCGAGTACGGCTCATCGCCCACGCCCTGGCAGCCATCGCCGCCGGACTTGGCGGGCAGGTTGATGGGCTGCGTGGAAATGGCCTTGTTGCCGAAATAGTTACCAGTCATAAGGACCAGGTCATCCAGGGTAAACTGATCCAGGAACAGATCCCAGATTTCATCGTCTTCATAGGAAGCCTGGCGCATGGCCACGAAGGACAGGCCATTGTTCACGCCCTGCCAGTCGTTCGCCTTGCCCTGCGCGTACGCGTCCGTCGAGGGGGCGTCTGCCGCTTTGACGTAGAAGTCACCCTGCAGCAGCGTCTCCATCTCGGTTCCCTTAAGGTAAGCCTTCGCGGTCTCGGTCGGGAAGGTACCCTCCCAGTTGGAGCGCGTGAGGTAGGTAACCGAGTTGCCTTCCCAGTAGTTTAGGTCCATCATGTCGAACCGGTTGGTCACGACCACGCCGTTCTCCTTGCCGCCCTCGCCGTACTTAAATGTCTCGGTGTCCAGCTCCATGTTCCACTTGTACACTGCCTGGGCATCGGGCGTGAAAGCCTCTCCGTTCTCATCCACAAGCCCCGCATACCCCTGCGCGCCCAGCACGTTGTTGAGTGCCGCGTGGGCATCGCTTCCGACCGCGAAGTAATAGTCGCCGGCCGTTAAGACATAGCCCTTGGTGTCCGTGTAGTCGTAGCTTGCAAACAGGTAGGAATCGACCAGGATCTCCAGATCCTCATGAGCGCCTGGCTCCAGGACTCCCGTCTTGTCAAAGCCAACCAGCAAAATGGCGGGCTTTTCAATCTTCCGCTCCTTCTCGTAATCCCCGTAAGGCGTGTTCACGTACAGCTGCACGGCGCGCTTGGCGGCCACGGAGCCGGTGTTTTCCACGCGCACGGTGACGGTGTAGGTGTGATCGCCGTTGTCCTTCACATTCGTGATCGTCTCGCGGAAGGTGGTGTAGGACAGGCCGTAGCCGAAGGGATAGCACATCTCCTTCGCGTAGTCCCAGCCGCCTTCAAAGGAGGAGCCGACCGCGGAGGACGCGTCGCCATGGCCCATCACGGCGTCCGCGTAGCGCGTCTCATAGTACTTGTAGCCGACGTAGATGCTCTCCTGCTGCACGCTCACGCGGGAAGTGCTCTGCTGATAATCGACCACGATGCCGGAGGTGTTGTAGGTTTCATCCCCGAAGTTGGCCCACTGGGGCGTGTTGCCGGCCGCGTTGATAATCGCGGGCGAGGACAGCGAGTTGGCGGCAAACGTGTCCACCAGCTTGCCCGAAGGGCTGACCCCGTCTTTTCCGGCTAAGAGGTTCGCGATCCCGGTGAAGCCGGTCAGACCCACCGTGCTGATATACAGGCAGGCGTCCACATCATACTCATCCAGCCAGCCAAGTTCCATGGCGTACGGTGAGTTGACCAGAACGATGATCTTCTGGAAGCCCTGGGCTTTCACAAAATCCATCATTGCGCGCTCGTTGGTCTGAAGAGCCAGCGAGTTGGCCACCTCGGTGGCTGCCTTAAAGCTGCGGTTCTTGGAATTGGACGTCACGTTCCAGGACTGGTCCACACTCATATCCGTGCCTTCGCCGGCGCTTCTCTGCAGCATGACGACGGCCACATCTTTATAGCCTTCGAAGCTGGCCGCGTTTGCCTGGTAAAAATCGATGGGTTCCTCGAACTGGAAGGAAAAGCCCAGCTTGCTCTGGCCCTTGCCCTCCGCGTAGGCGTCAATCAGAGCCGTGTTGACCGTAAAGCCGGCTTCTTCCATGGCTTTTTTCAGATCCACCACGCGCTCCGGGTTGTTGTCCGTCACGCGGGTGCACGCCGCAGCCGTCCGGTACAGCGGGCTGTAGACCGCGCGGCCGATCAGGGAAATGTGGCTTTCGGAGGCGATGTCCAGCGGCAGCGCCGGCTTCCCGTCCACCAGATCATTCTTCAGCAGAACCGCGCCTTCCTGCGCCTCCATGACGGTCTGCGCCTCGGCGGCCGCCTCCAGCTTCTGCAGGTTTTCCGGCGTGATTGCGCCAAAGTCAGACTTGTAATACTCCGTATCCGTCACGACATCCGACGTCTTTTCGATCACCGTCGTCTCGATCTGGAACGTCGTGTTGATAATATGCGCGTACCGGAAAAGAATGGCGTTCACAAATATGGCCAACACCACAAGTGCCGCAAACAGTCCCGATAAGCCGCGCCATAATCCTTTCTTTTTCACCATGATGCTTTTTCCTTTTCTATTGTTCTGGCAGGGGATGTGACAGGGCGTGTGACAGGGGACGGGCCTGTGTCACATTTTTTCAAAAATGTGACACAGACCCGTCCCCTGTCACACGACACAGACCCGTCCCCTGTCACATCCCAGACTCGTTCCCTGTCAGAAAGCCCAAAAATGTGACACAGGCCCGTCCCCTGTAACATCCCGTCTCCTGCCAGAATCTTAGTTATCCTCGTACAGTACGTTGTTCAGGTTCTCCCACTTCGGCTCCCAGGTCAGAGAAGCGTCGGTTGTCAGGAAAATGGTGTCTACCATCGGGGCCACCGCATTGACGGTGGATTCAAACGCAAACGAGTTGTCTACGTAAAGAACGATCTCGTTCAGACCTTCCTTTAAGGAAACATTCTTGCTGATGGTCCATTCGTCATACGGGCGCTGATCCGGCGTCATCTGAGCCTTCGCTCCCGTGAGGGCGATGGGTTCGTACTCGGTTGGCTCATCATTGACATAGAACTGGAACGGATAGTAGGTCTGTCCGCCCTGGGTCACCTGCTCCGGCGCGATGTAGATATCGCGGAATTCCGCGGACAAGCGGGCCTTCAAGGTGACATCTTCCACGTCGCGATCCGAGGTGATCAGGAACTCCAGCGACAGGCCTTCCGCGTACAGATAGCCGACGGAGAAGCCCATGCGGGCACCCTGATTGCGCTCGGGGCTGTCGTAGCGGATCATCTGCTCGTCGTTGTAGCTGATGGAATAGCCGAAGCCGGTCTTTCCGGACAGGTCGGTCAGCTCGGACTCAAACGCGTAGGTGGTCTGATCGTAGCCGGCGTAGAGCTGCAGGTCGGAGGTGACAGGCGGGGAGAAATCGTACTCGTTCACGCACTCGGGTTCCGTGTACCAGGCTTCAAAGGAGGCCTTTTCATACTCGTATTTGTACTTCTGCTCCTCATCCGGAGATGTCAGATAGACCGATTTGTTGGCCTTCTTGGGCGCTCTTACCTTCTTGCCGCTTTCCACGGTAGTCACAGTGGGTTCCGGAGCGCCTTCATAATTGAAGTTGAAGGTGACCGTGAAGGGGCCGTCTCCGGCGGGCTCGGTGGCTGCGGGCTCTTCGGTTTCAGGTGCCGCAGGCTCGGTCTCTGCCGGTGCTTCCGTCTCGGGTGCCGCAGGCTCGGTCTCTACCGGTACTTCCGTCTCAGGCGCCGCGCTCTCCGCTTCTGCCGAAGGGGCTTCTGTCTCGGACTTCGTCGCTTCTTCGGTTGCGGCCGGCGTCTCTTCCTTCGTTGCTTCCTCGGTCGCGGCCGGTGTCTCCGCCTTCGATGCTTCCTCCGTCACCGCGGGCTCGGTGGCTGCGGGTTCCGTCGCAGCGGGTTCCGTCGCGGCAGGCTGGGTCGCAGCGGGTTCGGTTGCGGCCGGCTGCGTGATGGCAGGATCGGTCGGGGTGCTGCCAGACGGCGTGGTCGTGCCGCCGCACGCAGCCGTTCCCGCAAGCAAGGTGACGCCCAAAAGCAGGGCAGCGACTTTCTTCAGGTCTTTTCTCATACTGTTCTCCTCATAATTTCCACAAGGCCTGACGGCTGCGCCGCCAGGCCAGATCTTGTATCTGCCGCAGGCAGACTATCTCTCATTATATAACACTTTTGGTCTGCCTGCTCATCTTTTTTAGCTTCCCGCGGACATACCTTTTTGCCTTTTACAGCTCTTTTGGTATGCCCGCTTACGCTTCTTCGCTTCCCGCGGACATCCCTTTTCGCTTCTTACAGCTCTTTGGGTCTGTCCGCGGGAATGTACCCAACTTACTCAGCTACCTTAATGACAGCGGGTGCGTCATAGTTGGAGGTTACGGTCGTGGTTCTGGTGCCGGTACCCTGCTGATAGGTAAAGCTGTAGGTCATCACGATCGGATATTCTCCGGCTGCTTCCGGCGTACCGGTGATATCGCCGGTTTCCGCGTCGATCGACAGACCGGCAGGCAGGCCCTTCGCGCTGTAGCTTTCGGTCGCGCCTTCCGGAATGGTCACGTCGGAGGCATCGATGTAGGCTTCGAATTCCTCGCCAACCTTGGCTTCGTTCTCGGACAGCTTCACAGCGTACTCGATCGGAGCGATGGTGACGGTGCGGTTGCCGTACAGGTAGTTGGCTACGCGGCATTCCACGACGAAGCTCTGCTCCGCGTCGGATCCGGCGGTAGGCGTACCACTGATGGCACCGGTGGACTCATTCAGGCTCAGGCCGGCGGGCAGGTTTCCGCTCACAACCTTGTAAACCACCTTGTTGTCATAGGTCTCATCTTCGATGGCAACGCTCACGCCGTCTAACGCTTCGCCCTGCTTCAGACCTTCAACAAACATCTTGCTGCCATGGTAGTTGCGCAGCTGGTTGCTGTTGTCGTTGATCAGCATGCCGTTCTCGTTGCCACGGGAGTTCGCGGACTCGTAGCAAGCGTACATCGCGGTCATACGGACGTAGTAGTACTGATGATAGCCGCTGACGGTCATCGCGTCGGCATCCGCCGCGCCTTCCTCATGCTCTAAGTAGACGCCGCCCTTGCCATCGCGGAAGGACTCTTTCCAGATACCGGAGGTCGGGTTGGAGTTGGTGCGTGCAGGCTCAAGCGTGGTAACGATGGCCTTCTTCTCCGCATCGTAGAAGCCATTGCCGACACTGTTGGTGTAAACGCCATTGGCGAAGGTGGAACCGGTGGTCGGAGTCGCATCCGGAAGTCCGGTTGCGCCACGGACTAACTGGTCTAAGGTGACGGTACGGCCGGCAGTCCAGTTTTTGGTGGTATCGAACTTGCCATCGCCGATCATCATCACTTCAAACGCATTGGTCGGAGCTTCCGGTACGGTGTACGCGGTCACGCCGGCGCCGGCTAACATATCGGTAACGGAGGTACCGGTCCAGCCCCACTGATCGCGGACCAGAGCCGTATTCGCCGCGTAGCTGTACGCGAACACCACGCCGCCGATACGGGCGAAGGACTGCATGTTACCGGATGCATGGCCTTCCTGGAAAGCCTTCTGAGGATACAGGAAGTAGTTCTCACGGAAGGTCTGCTCATCACCCCAGGTGAAGAGGCCAAGGCCGTTTCGGTTGGTTTCCTGATCGTTTAATACAAAGTGCTTGATCCAGCAGGCAAGGCCGTTCTCTTCAGCGCCTTCGCAGACAGCCGCGAGGATCAGACCGCCAAGCATGGAATCCTGGCTGTAGTAGTCGCCGTTACGACCGCTGAAAGGAGATCTCTGCAGGTCGCATCCGGGTGACCACCAACCGGTCGGGGAGCTTCCGCCAAACGGAGCGGACCAGGCAACCAGGCAGCCGTGCTCGTAAGCGAGCTGCTTGTTCCAAGTACGGGCTAACATCGGCTGATCGCCCCAGTTGTAAATACCATTTAAGTTACTCGTGTTATCTCTCGCCGCGCTGAGGTTCTTGTCAATCGCGTCGATACGGGCCAGACGGGAGTTACCACAGCTGGCGATGATCTGCATCTCAAGATAGGTCAGCTGGTTCATGAACGCCGTCCACTCAGGGTTCACGGAACCGTCTTCCATGTACAGAGGCTTGCCGGACATTTCACGAAGCTTGATCGGGGCGCCCGCGCCTTCGGTATCGGCATCACGGGTCGCCTGCGGCTCCTGCGTCCAGTCGGCCGTTAAGGCGTCAAATTCCTCCTGGGTCAAGAACCAGGGATCCTCGGGCGTATCGGTGTAGTCATAATCGCCCTTGACCACATCATAGTACCAGGCTTCCTCGCCGTAAACGGCAGGGGCCGTGTACGCAGATGCATCACTGGTCAGACCAGTCTCTTCACGGGTTCTCGTGGTACCGGCCACAAAGCTGGTCTCCGCACGGATGTAGTCATCAATGTAGTTGTCATCAAACTTCAGATCAGCGGCTTCCGGTGCCTTCGGGAAGGTGCCGTCCATGTCGCTTCTGGACAGGATGGTCATCGCGCTGCCGCCCTCGGCCATGACTTCCTCGGAACGGATGGAGTAATCCATCGTGTTCTCGGTGGAGAACAGAGCCTCGACGACATTGCCGCTGTAGTCATCCAGTGCCAGTTCTACCGCATTGCCGCCGTTCTCGATCGAGAAGGTCAGTGCATCGTGGCTGGAGGAACGAAGCACGCTGGAGCTGTTCATAAAGTGAAGGGTGTACTCGCCTTCATCCAGGATGAAGCCCGTGTAGCCTTCGGTTGCGGTGTTCGCTCTTCCGTCATAATCGAAGGAAGCGAGATCCTGTACTTCCAGAGCGAGCGTCAGAACCTGGCTCTGTCCAGGATTTAAGTAGCGGGACTTCTCAAAGCCGACCAGCTTGACGTAAGGCTTCTCTACGCCGCCCTTGATGTAAGGGGCCGTCACGTAAGCCTGCACGGCAGCCTTGCCGCCGTAGTAGCCGGAGTTGTTGGTTACCTTCACCTTGACTTCGATCGTCTTCACTTCGGCTTCCTTGCCAGGAGCAGAAGCAAACTGCGCGCCGTCAACGGTAGCGCCATCCTCGATCGAGCTGCCCACGATTTCATAGCTGAAATCCGCGTAGGTTAAACCGTAACCGAAAGGATAGGTGACATGCTCAGCATACCACTCATCCGCAACCGCCTGCATTTCCTCTGCGGACAGGCCCTTGCCGGCCGTCAGCTCGGTGTTGCCCTGAGCGGTTTCATACCAATAGGTTTCATAGAACTTGTATCCTAAGTAAATACCCTCTTCGTAGTCGATACCGTGGATACCGGCACCGCCGCCGATACCGGCTCTGGTGTAAGGACCCGTCGGCGTACCATCGGCGTAGAAGTAGGTGGCGACACTGTCGTTGTGCAGGTTATCGCCGAAGTTCTGCCAGGTCGGATCCGCGGTCATATCGCGATCCCACTGGGAGGTCAGATAAGAGGAAGGAGAAACGATGCCGGACATCACGTGCGCGACACCAAGGCCGGCCACGGGGGCTGCCGCCGCGTTGGTCATACGTCCGCTGATGATGATGGCGTCGATGTTGTCATCCTTCTCCAGATCGTAAAGCTCAAACTGGGTGATGGAGTCGAAGACCACGACCACGTTCTCGTAGTTGGCCTCGACCATCTGGATCATCTCTTCCTCCGCCTTGGTGAGCATCAGCGCGTGGCGGACAGGAGTCAGATCACGGGCAGCCGGATCCGCATCCGCGGGATACAGCGCCAGCGGCTCAGTGGGAGCCAGGTTCTCGTGGATCCAGCCCTTCGGCGTGCCATCCGGCCAGGCTTCCTCGATCGTGCCAGCCTCGGCGGCTTCCTTGGTCCATGCCACGATCTCGCCCGCTTCATTCACGTAGGTGAGCTCGCCCCAGTGACGATCGTTGGGGTCGTTACCGGTTAAGCTGCGGCCGGTGGAAAGGTCGTTTCCTTCACCGGCGGTACGGAAGATACGAACAACCGCTACGTCGGCGTTTTTCGCGGCCTTCGCCTGCGCTTCGGTCAGAGCGGTCACAACACCGGTGTTGGCTCCCGCCTTGTCGCCGCCGCCCTCAAGGCCGGAGGTGGTGGTGGACTGCGCTGAAACGACATCCACCGTGTAACCGGAGGCAATCAGGGCATCCGTCAGGCCGTCCGTGGTGTTAAACAGGGCAACAATCGGTGCGTTGCCTACGTTCTGGGTGCTTAAGGGGAGAAGTCCGTTGTTCTTCACAAGCGTGGTGCCCTCATCCGCGATCTGCTGATGCTTCACCACGGAATCGGCCAGGACGTCCTCCAGGCTGGTGTAAGGGTTGTTGAACATACCGCCTTTGGAAAGGTTACCGCTTTCCATGTAGCTGGTTTCCGCAAGAGCGCTCATGCCGAATGTCGACAGTGACAGGGCTGCCGCCATAATGCCGGCCAGCACGCTTCTTGCCTTAGAAGTTCTCCGTGTTCTCATAGAGTGCCTCCTTTTATTATTTTTTTGTGTGGTATCAGCGGAACCTGTTTCCGCTCTCCTATGCCACATACTGCACAGATACCATACCATAAGAAGCACTTCTTTTGTTGTTTTTTGCGTAGGTGGTCATTGTAGCGGCGCAGGTGGTCATCCGAAACGGGTGGGTTTTTGTCCGGAATGTACAGATTGGGGGAGGTGACAGGGGACGGGCCTGTGTCACAATTGGTGACAGGGGACGAAGATGACAGGGGACGGGTCTGGGTGACAGGGGACGGGCCTGTGTCACAAAAGCTGTCAGCTTTTGTGACACAGACCCGTCCCCTGTCACCTTCACTCTACTCCCCCATCTGCTCCACGACGCCCGCAAACAAAAGTGCCCCGGTGTCAGAGGTGATGCCGTATAAAAACGGCCTGTCCAGAGTCATGTAAACGTCGCCTTCCGGCATGGCCGCCCCATCCAGTTCGACCTTGATCAGGGAAGCGGCAGAGACGCCTTCCTCGTCCACGGTCACGCGCAGATTGTTCTGTACCTTGCTCACGTATACATTCTGATCGGTATCCACAAGACCCTGAAAATCCGCGCTTCCCGGCGAGAAGGCATCCGTGATGCCCAGGCTCTTTAACGCGTCGGCCAGATCTTTTTCCATCGTCAGATCAAACTTCGGGAGCGCCAGGTGTACCGTGCTGTACGTCCGCTTTCCCTCCCATTTTTCGTATAACGCAGCCCAATCGCCGGCGGCAGTCAGAAGGCTGAGGGCCTCCTCATCGGCGGCCAGGCTCTTCGCGTCCGTCCCTTCGTCCGGAAGCAGAAGCCACATGGTGTCCCCATCTCCCAAAGGCAGGGCCAGGGCGGTGAAGGACTCACCAAAATAGCAGGACTCACTGTTGTTCGAATGCAGGAACAGGGCCTCGGAATCCCCCCGCGTTCCGTGAAAGACCCCGGCGGTGGTCCGGGCGGGATCAAAGGCTGTGGTCCACTTGCCCTCGTAGTAGATCGTGGAGATCAGGGAGAGCAGCTCGGTTTTTTCAAAGCCCAGATCCTTGACAGACTCAGCCAGAAGGCTTCCTGTCTCCTCGTTCAGCCAGCTTCTAAGCAGTTCGTTGTACGTCTCCGACCCCATCTCGCCCTCGAAGGCCGAGGCATAGTAGAGGTTTTTCAGCGTGTCCAGTACCTCCGGGTTCACCGAAAAGCCGCGGTTTAACCACACGGAATTCGCCAGGCGGGAGATTGCCGTTCCATCATCCCGGTAGTTGGCCAGCCAGAAGGAATGGGATAACTCCCGCAATGTCTGGATATTCTCTTCCCCGAGGACATCCAAGATCTGCTGCCGGGTCTGCCCTCCCGCGCATTCCGCCAGCATGGACAGCGACAGGAACAGATTGGCCGGGGAGGCGATCACGTTCTCCTCCGATGCCTCCGCGACCAGGGTAGTCAGGCATTCCCTGTAAAAGCCGCTTAAATCCCCGGCATAGGTCTTGGCCAGACTCAGACGCGCTGCTCTCGCTTTGGTATGCGCTTCCATCCCAATCGAATCAAGGCTTCCGGTCACCTTCACCTGCTCCGGGTACTCGGCCCGGGCCAGGACGACAGCCGCAGACCGGCCGCCGGGCGTCCAAACGGCGGAGGTTCCCTCCCCGGTCAGCGTTCCCGCGATACGGGGAAAGACCTGCGTCGCCCCGAAAATGCCAAGCAGCAGAACGGCTGCCGCCGCCACCCAGGAAACCGCTTTCTTCCAGATGCCCACAGGGGCCTTTTTGCGCACCGCTTTCCGGTCTCCCGCGCCGTCCGGATTCTTCCGGCCGCAGGAAGCTCCTTCCATGCGGCGGATGGTGTCATCTTCCAGCAAAGACATCGCTTCCGTAAATTTTTCTTTCCATATTTCTTTCTTCATAACAACCTCCAAGTAAATGCTGGTGATGCTGTGTTTTAAGCATATATGGCACCTGCGCACGGCGACACGAAGCAATTCCTTCAGGGCTTCGCAGTTCTCGCCACGCTACAGATACCCTTCCTCCTTCAGGTACCTTCGCAGCTTTTGCCACGCTACAGATACCCTTCTTCCTTCAGGTACGTCCGCAGCTTTTCCCGAAGCCGAAGCAGCTGCACCTTGACGTTCGATTCCTTCAGCCCATGCTTCCGGGCAATGTCCGAAATGGGGGCACAGTCAAAGTACCGCTCCAGAAACAGGGCCGACTTCTCCCACGGCAAAGACTGGATCCACCGGTTTAACAGCTGCGCCAGCTCCCCGGCAGAAAAAGCATCCTCCGGCCCGGGCAGGCCATCCGCCAGCTCCCCGATCTCATCCAGGCTTGCATCAAAGTCGGTGCCACCCCGCTTCTGCCTCGTAAGCAGCCGGTACCGGCTGATCGCCGTCGTGCGAGTGAGCTTTTTTACCCAGGCAAAGAGCGAGGCAGGGCGCTCCGGCGGAATGGAATTCCAGGTTTTCAGCAGCACGTCGTTTAACACTTCCTCCGCTTCCTCCCGGCTTCCTAATATATTGCCTGCCATTTTCTTCAGCAGATTTCCATATTGCTTTTCCGTTTCGCGGATGGCCTCTTCGCTCCGGGCAAAAAACAGACTCACAATCTTTTCGTCTTCCATGGGATGGCTCCTTCTAAATGTCTATGAAGATGATGCATCGACCTTCATATTTTATGACGCCAATGAAACAGAAAGGTTACAGGAGGGAGGGGATGAGATGAAGAGGGACGGGCCTGTGTCATCCCGTCCCGCAGTCCCGTCCCCTTCCCTCTCCCAAGCAGTCCCACGCATACATGCCATCCTATCCCCTTGCCTGCATACAGAAAAAGTGATAAAATAATAACGACTCATCACAACAGTCACCGACAGATCCCAGCGCCAAAGGCGCAACATACGCCGCAGGCGGATGGTCCGGGACGTGTGCTGAATAAAGATTAAAAACATAAGATCAATCTGGTCGCAAAACTCTTCCAGGTATTCTGGCGACCACACCGCCCCACAGGAAATACACTATGACCAAACAGATGCAAGAACCCAAACAGGATACGGAAAAACTGGGACCGCTCATGAGCGCCATCAAAGCGGTGCACCATGTGACCGGAAGCAGCTCCACCAAACCGGAAGATCTGGCGCGGCAAAGGTCCTCCATGGACCTCTTCGCCCGGCTCGTCACCCCGCTTCGCGACATCGAAACCGAGAAAATCACCATCGGCGAGTGCGAAGCCGAGTGGGTGCGGCCTGCCTTCGCCCACGGCCGCCGCACCATCGTTTTGTACTGCCACGGAGGCGGCTACACCTGCGGTTCCTTGGAGTACGCCCGCATTCTGGCGGAGAAAATGGCTGTGAGCTTTGGCCTCGAAGTGCTCTCTTTTGCCTATCGCCTGGCTCCCGAACATCCCTATCCGGCGGCGTTAGAGGATGCCCTTGCGGTCTGGAATGATCTGATGCTTCAGGGATACGGGGCGAAGCAGGTGCTCATTGCCGGGGATTCGGCCGGCGGAAACCTGGCGCTGACCCTGACGCTGAAGTTAAAAAAGCAACAGCGATTTTTACCGGCGGCTTTACTTCTCATGAGCCCGTGGACGGACATGACCTCTTCGGGCGAATCCTACAGAACCTGCCTGAAAAAGGATCCCATGCTGACCCCGTCGTATATTGCCGCGTCGAAGATTGCCTACGGCGGCGCGGAAGCGGATTTTTCCGATCCCGCTTTCAGCCCGCTTTTCGGCGATCTAAAGGACCTGCCCCCGGTGCTGATCCAGGTGGGAACCAGCGAAATCCTGCGCTCGGACAGCGAGCTGTTGCACAAAGCCATCAAAGGACAGGGCGGGTATTCCAAGCTGGAAGTATACGACCAATGCTGGCACGTATTTCAGCAGATGCCCGTGCACCAGGCCAGGCAGGCGCTTATCAGCATGGAAAAATTTGTGAGAAGCATCATAGATCAATGAGGGTATAAAAACATCTGAGCGCGGCGCGGCCGATATTTCACGCGGTAAAAGCGTACCTGCTCATAGTTTTTAAGGAAGGAATGTGGATTTGGCAGACAAATGGTATCGTATAGATAATGTAGCAAAAGTATTTATGGCTTCCCGCACGAGGCGCGATCCGCGGGTGATACGCCTCAGCTGTACCCTGACGGAAAAAGTGGATCCGGAACTCCTTCGGCAGGCCGTGAAACAGGCGGCGGCAGAGCGCCCTCAGTTTCAGGTTTCCCTGCACCGCGGTCTTTTCTGGCCCTACCTGGACACCTGTCAGGCAGAGCCCTTGGTGGAGGAAGAAACCGACACCCCCTGCCGCGCCGTCTATGAAGATGACAGCCGTACCTTTCTGTACCGGGTTTCCTATTACGACTGCCGTATCAGCCTGGAGGTGTTCCACGTCCTCACCGACGGCACCGGCGGGCTGGACTATCTGCAGCTGATCGTCCGCAACTATCTGGCCGCCAAAAATCCCAAGCTCAAGGATCTTCCCCCGATGAGCGCCTCGGAGGCGGACCGGGAGCTCGACGGCTTCCGCAACTTTTTTGACAACAAGGCCGCGATCCCGGAAAGCGGGAAGGCCGCCTTCCAGCTGCGGGGCGGCAGGCTGCCGTACAATCAGACCAGCTATTTCGAGGCGCACCTGCCGGTCAAGAAGCTTCTGAAGCTGTCCAAAGAAACCGGGGTGTCGTTAACAAGCTACCTCACCGGGCTGCTGACGCTTTCCATCTTCCGGGAGATGCCTGCCAGGGAACGGAAAAAGCCCATCACCATCGGGCTTCCGGTCAATCTGCGGAATTACTACCCCTCCGCCACCTCCCGCAATTTCTTCAACTCCATCATGCTCTCCCAGGTCCTGACCGGGGAAGAAACGCTGGAGCAGGTCGCCCGCGTCATGGACGACCAGATCAAGGAAAAGACAAAGCCCGAAAACATCAAAACCCGGATGGACAGCTTTCAAAAGCTGGAGGAATTTAAGATCGCATCGCTAGTCCCCCTTCCCGTGAAAAACCTGGTGGTGCGCCTCTTTACCTGGGCGGATAAGCGCAAGGTCACGGCAACCATCTCCAGCATGGGGATTCTGAAAGTGGCGGACCCTCTGAAAAAGTACATTCGCGGCTTTGAGGCTCTCTCGAGCACCGACAGCCTGTTTCTCACCGTCCTGACCTACCAGGATGATCTGGTGCTCGGGATTTCCAGCGCCTATCGAAGCACGAATGTCCTGCGCAATTTCTTCCAATATCTGACCGAGCAGGGCGTGGATGTCCGGCTGTACGCCACGGAGGTGATTTCCTGATGCAACATTGTCCTTATTGTAAAATCGAAGTCGGCGGCAACTTAAGCAAATGTCCGCTTTGTCAGAACCCTTTGTCCGGTACGCCGGGCGACGAGGCGCCCTACTGGCCGGAAGCCAAGCCGTTAAAGACGCTGTCCCTTGCCGCCAAAATTGTGCTGTTCGTGCTTCTGTCCGCCACCTTCATCTGCCTGGCCCTGGACTTTCTTTTAGGACTCCATGCCGATCTGCACTGGAGCGTCCTGGTGGCTGTGTTCAGCCTCTCCGCTCTGCTGATCTTGTTTCTGGTCCTGGATAACCCCCGGCTGACGGTTCCCCGCTTTCTGTTCCAGATGCTGCTTCTTGCCATTGCCCTTTCCTTCTTCACAGAATGGTTTTTCGGCTACAGAGGCTTTAGTCTGGACTATATGATGCCCATATTATGCAGCGCCGTGCTGGTGATGGACATCGTTTTCA
>JAEEGL016369747.1_pt1 | contig 15483 bp, 10 predicted proteins | sample 9134231 | NCBI WGS metagenome assembly JAEEGL01 (sample SAMN16246548, study PRJNA631951) | gut metagenome | biome: gut microbiome; feature: rumen; material: fiber-attached | host: Bos | place: Iran: Karaj | collected 2018-10
AGCTTATCTGTGCGTGTGATGCCTTCGCAACTGATTATTCTTCTGGGATGTATTACGCATTCGCAATTGACGTTCCGGTTTTCCTTTCTGCGATAGACGTTGACGAATACGTAAACGGACCAAACGGATTGGAAATTGAATATCCTAAATCAGTTCCTGTTCCGTTTGTCGGTGAACCGTCCATACAGAAGTTCATGCAGGCGTATAAAGACAGCCTGAGCTCCGTAAACACTGCAGAGTATAAGGCTTATAAAAAAGATAACGTCGGTGCATGTGACGGTCATGTCGGTGAAAGATTGGTAGAGTTTATTCGGAACAATTATATTTAGATAAATGAATAATGCTAATAAAAATAGCAGAGTTTCGCAAAGCCTAGTTCTCGCTGCACAAGGCTAAGAACTACTAATTATTCGCAATAATTTACTTTTGTGTTCAGACCATGCTGTTTTTGTTAAAAAGAATCATAGTGAGAAAAAAATGGATAAGAAAGAAAATAATGTAATCGCATTTATGGTGAATAGCAAATATTATTTTGCTTTGGGAACAACGATCGTTAATATTCTGAATGTATCAAAAAATGACTATTATTTTGTAGTGTACGAATATGATCTTACTGAACAGCAAAAAAGTTTTCTTATTGATCTCACGAATAATAGGATTAGATTCATTAGGTATACTTTTGAGGAATGGGTTACAGAGCATAAACTGGCTGTGCCTAATAGTGTGCGAGCAATAGAAAGGTACACTCATCTTGCCTTTTCAAAACATAAAATTTTTGAATTATTAAAAGAATACCACAAAGTATTATTTCTAGACGTTGATATTTTAATTCTTGGCGGCATAGATGAATTGTTTAATGAAACCGGGGTTGTCGTTACGGATTCTAATCTTAATTATTTAGAAACGTTCAGACAACAGATGGGAAGTGATTTATTAGACAAAATTGATCAGTCTCCAATAAAAAGTGACGATTGTTCTGTCAATGCTGGAGTTCTTTATGTTGAAGATAGTTGTGATTACAACAATATTTATTCATCTGCGGTTGATTTTATGTCAACTTGCGTAAACAACTCTGAGCCGAAAACAGGACTAGATGAACTTGTATTTATGTACAGTTGTTTTGCAAATAACGTACATCCAAAAAGATTAGACAGAAAAGAATATAATTCAAGATTTTTCCAGAATGGGTTTTCTCCCAAAATAATACATTTTGCTGGGGCTCTTAAGCCATGGAACGCTGGACCTGAGTGGCAACTGTTATATCCAGACTGGTATAAGTATTATGATAAATGGTGTGAATTAGGAGGTTCACCTTACAGTGAGTTAATTAAGTTCACCCCTAAGAGCGAATTGATTTCTGGATACTTATCTAATATAAAATTTATTGAGTTTTTAAAAATTGTAGATCTAAGAAAATATAATTCTCTTAAGTTTATCGGAGTGAGTTCTGAAAGTCCAAATCTGTATACTTTTGATATGGAAGGATGCATCTTTGACATAAGAATAATTACTAAAGATTATCCTAAAACAGCATATGTTTTCGGCTTCAAGGTATTGAATAAGAAACTTTTAGCTGATTCACTATTCATCACATACATCGAAAGAATAGCAAAAGCAAATAACTACAAAATTAGAAGCGGTAAAAGCTTCATAAATATATATACCCCTGGTTTTTCTGGGACAGAAGTACCTAAGCAATTTAACTATTTTATAAGGCAAATAGAGCAGTTGTTGATGTAATTGAGATTTTAATGCTTTTTTTCCAAAGCTACTGATAATAATCAAATCGGTGTCGGCAAAGTCGGTAGGTGTATATCTATTGGTAATATGAACAATAGGGTTTATTTGGAAATATTGAGTCCTTGTTTGATTATGAAAATAACAAGTAATTCATGGGAATAATATCCATTTGGTGATTATTGGTTAAAGCGTTAGGAATCTTGTAAACACATAAGATTAAGTCTAGTTTTTATGTAAGGTATAATTTTATGATTCATATTAATGAATTAGAGCCGAATAGCATTGTATTTGACAATACAAATACTGATAAAAAGTTATTTGATAATATTCCTTTGAAATTGTCTATTAAAACGAATAATTTTTTATTTGAAACTTTATATATTCCTCATGAGAATTCCAAAGAACTATTCATTCTGCTTTCCGCTGGAGGTAGAGTTGATTCAACTACCAGATTTGATAGATGGTCTTTATCAGGATATTTGGAGAAAAATATTATATGCATAGAAGATCCTATGTACAAAATCCTCAAAATTGCTACAGGTTGGTATTTTGGTACAAAGGATAATTCCGCAATAAATGAACTAAAGCCTATATTGGATAAGGTTATTACCGATTTACAAATTCATAACACTAATGTGACCATTATTGGTTCATCTTGTGGTGGTTACGCTGCGCTTTGTCTTGCTCGAATGATTAGTGGCTGTAAGTGTATTGCCATGAATCCTCAAATAGTCATTAGTAATTGGGGAAAATCATCTGCAACATTAGAAAGAAAGTTAAACATGTCATTAATTGAAGATCATCTTCATCGCAATGATATATCCGATGTCGCTAATGATAAATCTTCAAAGTATTTTCTCATGTGTAATTTAAATGTAAAAAGGGATTGGGAACAGCAGGTCAAAATTCTTTTTGACAGAGTGAATCCTGAAAAGAAGACAGATGATGTTTATGCCAAAGATAATTTCATTTTTTATTTATCAAACAACGTCTACACAAGACCACATAATAATGTAATTAATTCCTTAGGGTTAATACTAATTAGTAACTTTTTGAATGAAGCAAATATAAATTACGATTCTATTCAATCATTGATGAAACTGCAGGAAAAGGAATGGGAGAATTATGATAACTATATAAATTTTCAGGCATGGAATGAATTGTTTGCAAGCATCGATTTGGGAAAAAATTTTGGTTATCCGAAATTCGATAAAAATGTTGCTACTTTTAAATCCTACAACTCATTAATCAAGATGTCAGTTAAGGCATTAAAGAAGAATACTAAATTAGTCGTTGCACTGTCCTTTTTCTCCACACAGGATGTTCTTAATGCTTTTGCTGACACTTTTCTGAGAAAGTTTGAGAAACACTTTGAATTAGAAGAAATGTCATCTTTTACTGCAGAGAACAATCGTTGTGTATTTACCATAGAGAAGAATATTAGAAAGATTTTTATCTCCTGTTTGGTTTTTATCAATTCATTTATTTCTGATAACAATTACACCAATGCCCAAAACACTATGGAAACGTCAAAAGTTCCTGAATTAGCAAACAATATTGGAGCTTTTCCTTATTTTGCTAATGTAAATAACTCTCAGAAATAAAAAACACCATGAAAAGAGAAAAATATGTCAATTACTAATGAAGCTTTAACTTCGCTCATAAAAGAGCAATTAAAATACAGTCCTGCAGCTCCTTTTTTAAAAAGGATTTGGGAGTATGGAGATAATAAATTACTGGTCTGTGAATTTAGTATTAAAAGAACTCGTTTTGGAATAGATGTAGCTCCACAAGCAGACTCGGAAGGAGTTGTGTCACTGAAATTGAGTTGGAGGAAACCGTACAACGAATTATTGCATAAATTTAAATACAATAAAGTCGTTTTAATAAATGAAATTGGTTTCTATTTAAATGAAGTAGTTAGTCAGTGTAAAGAGTTATCGTCTTATGCCTCTAAGCGTGTAGTTGATAATAAAAACACAACTATCGGCATTATGAACTTTCATTTTGCTAATAATTATGGAGCTGTTTTGGTTCCTTTTGCTCTATTAAAAACAATAGGAAAATTGGGATACAAAGCAGAAATAATCAATTATGTCCCCAAAGTTAATCCTCCAAGAAGGGATTATATTGAATTTAGAAGAGTGTTTTTGAATATTTCAGACCAAACCAAAGTACTAAGTACAAAACAAGATTTAAATGATGTTCAGAATAAGTATCACAAAATAGTTGTCGGTTCCGATCAGGTATGGAGACTGTTTGATACATCAACCTATATGCTTGACTTTGTTTATGGGTACAAAACGCTTATTTCTTATGCAGCATCTTTTGGTGGAAGCAGATTTAAAAAGTTAACTAATGATAGAGCAATTTCTTTACTTAACAGATTTGATGCTATATCAGTTCGTGAAAATACCGGTGTAGATATATGTAATAATCAGTTTGGATTGCCTGCTATGCAAGTTTTAGATCCAACATTGTTACTTACCGCAGAAGACTATCAACCCATTATTGAGTATTTTAACCCCAAGGTAATTAGTGGTGATTATATCGCTTATTCAATAATAAACCGAGCCAATATGGAAAATGTTTCAACATTCATAGAAAGAATGGAGAAGCTAATGAATATAACTTTCAAGAACCTACTTTCTAAACCAAATGTAAAAGAAGTAAATTCTGTTGGTGGTTGGATTAACGATATAAAGAATGCCAGTTATGTGGTAACCGACTCATTTCATGCCACGGTCTTTTCTATCTTGCATCGAAAGAAATTTGTTTGTTTAGTAACCCATGCTAATGGGGCAGATAGAATACCTTCTTTGCTTAAAATGCTGAACATAGATATTTCATCAAGGGTAGTAGATTCACTGGATAAGATTACTCCAGAAATGTTACATAGTGAAATTGACTACGCTCCTGTGTTTGAAAGACTTAAGTATCTTAGAGAGAAATCTGTGCTGTTCCTTGAAAATGCGTTGGTCAAGGCTCCAAACTTTAAATCTCGTTTGTGAGCGCCACAATGGTAAGGTATGAGATCTTAGATGTGTTATGAGGACTAATGTCTATATGAATATGGCTAGTCTAAAAGACCATAGACAAAATATTTAATTTTTGAGCAAGGAATGAGTTATGAAGACTGAGTCACTGAAGATTTCTTCTGTACCTGTTAATTCAAATTTATGTACTGGTTGTTCCGCATGTGCTTCCGTTTGTCCTGCGAAAGCAATAAAAATGTCAGTTGATTCTGAAGGTTTTTATGTCCCCGTGTTTAATCAAGAACTTTGTACTAACTGTAAGTTATGTACAAAGGTTTGTCCGATTATTAGTTGTCATTTTAACAAAGCAGCACCAGAAGCATTGGCTGTCATGATTAAGGATGAAAAGGAGCGCCTGTCTTGTTCTTCTGGTGGCGTTGTTAGTGCTTTATCCAGACATATAATCGACAATGGAGGATATGTATGTGGGTGTATTACCCAGAACTTTGAAATCTATCATGAAATTATTAGCAAGGATAATTTTTATTTGTTTGAAAGGTTGAAAGGAAGTAAATACGTGCAATCTGATTTAAGGGATGTTTTTGTACGTTTAAAACAATTACTACGAAATGGTAAGGTCGTTTTATTTGTAGGTTCTGGATGCCAGGTTGCAGGTTTAAAAAACTTTTTGATAAAACCATACTCTAATTTGATTACAGTTGATTTTATATGCCACGGTGTTCCTTCTCCTAAATTCTTAAAGGGGTATGTTGACCATTTAAGACAAGTTCATTATGCCGCAACCAACTTTTCAACGCGAGATAAAATAGAAGGATGGCAAAGTCACCACGTATTCAGTTTATATGATGAAAATGGCGATACATTATTTAGAGAGAATGGCAAATATAATGTATATATTTCTAGTTTTCTTGCCAATCTTGTAAATCGACATAGCTGTGGTAACTGTAAATTTACCAAAGTACAAAGAGTTTCAGACATTACGGTCGGTGATTTTTGGAAAATTCGCAAATTCAATAAAAAGTTTGATGATAGAAAAGGAACTTCCTTAGTTCTTTGTAACTCTGATGTTGGTCAAAAAATACTAGATGAAACCCGCCATTTATACAGCCTTTTTGAGCCTGTTCCTATTGATTTTGCAAAGACTGTACAGCCTCAATTGTCAAGACCCGCTAGAGAGAATGCAAATAGAGGTACGGTATTCGATTTAATGAATAATCAAAAAGACTATTTATCTTTTTTAAATAAGAAAATTTTTAAAGTAGGAATTTTGACATTTCATTTTTTAAATGATTTTGGTTCTGTGTTAATAGCTTACGCCATGCAAGAAGTCCTTAAATCAATTGGATATGCTCCTGAGATTATTAACTATATAGGTAAAGAAGTTCAGCATAAGGAAAATTATGCTTCATTTAGGAAAGATTTTTTAAATATTTCTCCTCAAGTTAATAGCTTCGATGAATTGTGTGTATTACAGAAAAAATTTAAAAAGATTATTGTCGGTTCAAATCAAGTATGGCGTTATTTTGATCAAAATGTGTACATGATGAAATTTGCAACAGGATTAAAGACTTTAATTGCATATGGTGCATCTTTCGGCAAGGAATTGTATACCTCAATGGATACGGAAGATGCTAAAAGGCTCTTAAAAAGATTCAGTTCAATTTCAGTTAGGGAACCTACTGGTCTAAAAATATGTAAGGAACAATTTAATCTACCAGCTTTACGAGTAATTGATCCAACGTTGCTATTGAATGCGCAAGCTTATCAGAGAATCATTGATAATTCAGATGTAGTAAATATCGAAAAAGAATATATTGGCTACAGTTTTTCAAAAAGAAATAGAGAGTATGGGCAGCAGATACTTAATATTTTACGAGATTATCATGAAGGTAAGTTGGTTGTTAAAAATCTTCAGCTTAATCATGATAATCAAAAGGAAAATACTGTTGGTGGTTGGTTATATTACATCCAAAATTCTAACTGTGTAATAACGGATTCTCTTCATGCTGTAATTTTTGCAATACTGTTTAAAAAGATTTTTTGGTGTCTGATTTCTAGTAGTACTGAGTCATCTCCTCTTTTATCTATGTTAAGACTATTGAAACTTACTGACAGAATTATATGGACGAAGAGCGATTTTAATTCAGATTTTATAGAAAGTCGCATAGATTACGATAGCGTTTACAAAATTCTTTCTAAAGAACGAGAAAAGGCTTTGTGTTATTTGAATAACTCATTGAGTCAAGAAGTCTCTGAATTAACTTAAGGTATTAAATATTGTTAGCGACTAAATAATTTATGCATGCGATATAGGAAGTAAGACCGATAGAATATTTATCGATTTATTATGGGGAATAAAATATGAAAATTACTAAAGCTGTAATTCCCGTTGCCGGTTTGGGAACCAGAATGCTACCAGCCACTAAAGCAATACCTAAAGAGATGCTACCAATAGTAGATAAGCCATTGATTCAGTATGTTGTCAATGAAGCAGTATCTGCGGGAATAAAGGAAATTGTTCTTATTACTCATTCTTCAAAAAATGCAATTGAGAATCATTTTGATCGGAGTTTTGAACTTGAAGCAACTCTAGAGAAAAGAGTAAAACGTCAGTTATTAAGCGAAATCCAATCGATTTGCCCAAAAGACGTAACAATTATGCACGTGAGACAAGGTATAGCAAAGGGATTAGGTCATGCCATTTCCTGTGCAAGAACATTGGTTAATGATGAGCCTTTTGCCGTTATTCTTCCAGATGATCTTATCGATGAATATAGATCTGATTTATCCAAAGACAATCTCAAGGCAATGATAGATAGATATGAACAAACAGGTGTAAGTCAAATTCTAGTGGATAAGGTTCCTAATAATGAAATATCTTCGTACGGAGTAATTGATATTTCAGAAGAAGATAAAAACAGAGAATTATCTGCCGGGCAATCTATTAGGATAACCGGATTTGTTGAAAAACCAGACCCTAAATATGCTCCATCTAATCTAGCAATTGTCGGAAGATATGTACTTTCACCAGCAATATGGGACTTATTGAAAGAGACACCTATAGGAGCAGGAGATGAAATTCAGCTGACTGATACATTAAAATTATTGTTAAAAAAAGAAGAAGTAGAAGGTCATATATTGAAGGGACGCAGATTGGATTGTGGTTCAAAATTCGGATATGTGAAGGCATTTATTGACTATGCATTAATGCATCCTCAGCTAAAAAATGATGTACATGACTATTTAAACAAAGTAGTAAAGCTTTAGTTATTTTATGGTTGCTGATGTGATTTAGTTCGCGATGTCTACAAAGCAAAGCAGAAAAAGTGAGTAACTCCTTGGCTTATCCAAACAATCCTAAAACCGCCGAACCGTAGCAGTTTAGACTGAGTTATGAAATAAAGGAAAATAAATATGAAAAGTGAGGTTTTTCATAAATCATACCCTAAAGGTGACATAAATATTGAATATATATTTTTGCGTTCACAAAATTCATCTGACGTTCTTGTTGTCTCATTTCCAGGAGCTGGTGGGGATATAGCTGGTGGTGAATGGGGGTATATAGTTACGTTAAATAAGTTTAATGTAAATACTCTTTTTATTAAGTCAAAGAATGAACAAAATAAATCCAGACTTACCTACAGAGATGGAGAGCCAATTTTTGAAGAAGCTGTAATTGAGTTGGTTAATCGTTGTTATGCGGAGTGTGGAGCTAAAAGGATAATCGCAATAGGTTCATCCATGGGAGGGTTTTGTTCACTCTATTATGGATTAAAATACGATTGGGACATAATCAGTGGAGCACCTCCATATTCATTTAAAGACAGATCTCAAGCAATGTTTGCGTTAGGAGGGGATGGCGAAAAAGAACTTAAATTACTGAATGAAAAAGTTTACTCTGTTGTTAAAGACGCTGGAAAAAGAGGTTTTTGCAAAAAAATTTTTATCTCCTGGGGAGAAGGAGAATCAAATTGGAAAGGTTCTCTTCAAGGACAAAAACTTATAAAAGATTTAAATGAAGCAGGCATAAACTACACTTATAAACTGTATCCATATTCATCTCATGGTTCTGTTCATAAATTATTTCCTAACGTTTTAAAAGTCTATTTAGGATATTTTTTAGGCCTTTCTGAAGAACCAAATGATGACGAAGAACTAACATTATCGGCAGAAGCAGCTCTGACTCGAGATTTGAGGCAGATATATTTTGATTTGTCAAAATTTGTTCAAGAAGAAAATTTCACTGAATACGAGCCATCATACGATATTAAAATGTGTAAACATTATGGCGATAATACTCCTTCCACTGGTCTGCGTAATTATGTCTATATTGAACAGGGTTGGTATTGGGGCTGTGGAGCAAAAGAACCTATAAAATTTAACGATAAAAATTCATTTTGGCGTAATTTTCCAACATCAAAAATTGGGGAAGGATTGTGTTTTTGGTTTCAAAATACCCTACTCAATTATTACGAATATTCCGGTGATAAAGGTGTTTTAACATGGTGTACAGAAAATGCCAGTCAATATCTAAAGTACGTCAGTTCTTTAGCTGATCCCAAAAATAAAAATAATTGGTGGAATTCATTGCGAAGGATGCATTACTTTTTAGCACTCGCAAAGGACATGCAAAGCATAGAGTATATTCCTGATTGGTTTAATTTAATTCAAGAAGAGATATTACAAGACTTTTCATATGTTATAAAAGCAGAATTGTTGGCAAAAGGTTCAGAAGCTCAGTATCGACGTACACTAGGTTTGTTACATATAGCAGTCTATATGAGAACAAATCAAAAATTTTTTGAAAGATTGTATGAAATAATTCTTAAACTCTTGAATATGCTAACTGACTATTATTTTGATGATAACGGGGTTTGTGTGTTCTCGCAACTAAAAGGTCATTGCATTATATCAAGAAGACTAATGGAAAATATTACATTCATTGAATCTAATGAGTTACCTGAAAATAGACTATTAAGATCTTTGAAGAAAAAATATGACAAAATTATCGTAGTTTGCTCGCATGTAACCCGACCTGATGGGGTTCTTTCATCATTGGGGCATTCAGCGTCAGAACAGAATATATGGACATCTGATTTTGTATCCAGAGCCAATTCAAACTTAATACTAAATTCTTCCAATATTGCGTTTCTGGAAGATTCAGATTCGCTTTCATATATAACTATATGTGGTGGCTCAAATATTCGTTCTGACTACAGGCATTGCGATCTGTTGTCATTCACTTGGTTTTATGACAATCATCAATTGTTTGTTGATGCCGGCGGTGGAACAGGTGACATAAGTGAATACTCCCTATCAGCGCTAGCTCACAACACTCTAATCGTTGATAATAAGAATTATGTAACACCAGACCATAATGATTGGACATGTATAGAACATTCCGAAGAAAGTGATTCCTACGTATCTATGGCTATGGGACATTCTTTGTACGAAGGAGTGGCACTAAAGCGTAATCTGATTTGGATAAAACCAAATATTATTCTTATTTATGATGAATGTACGTCAGATGTAAAACATAAATATACTCAGAATTTTATGCTAGATGATTTTGCTTTTAACAGCAAAGACAAACACAGATTACTAATTAACGTGTCATCAAAATACAAAGCGTCAATAACTCAACTTAAGGTCGATGATTCTGATTTTAATCTTGAAATCTATAATGGCACTACATCTATTAAAGACGAGAAAAATTATAGAGGATCTTTAATATCCGAGTTTAAGAAATTACAAAAAGGATTAAATGTGTCATATGTAAAGCATGCAACAATTGCTAAGTTTATGACAGTAATTGAAATTCATGGTACTAGCGAAGGTTTATCTGAAAAAGAAAATTCTGTGTCAAATATAGAATGGAATGATCAGAATATTGCTGTTACCTTGTCAAACGGAAAACTCATTTCCGTGCCTTATGTTAATTAGATGACTTCCTTTAAATTGATATATTTTAATGGAATGTCTGTAATATTTTTTCATAGGAGAAGTTAGTTATGATCAGAACAGCCAATCGAGATGATTGGGATAAAATTTATGAGGTTCTCGAGGATGCGGTTGATCGTCAAAAAAATGGTAATCCACTGATTGCATGGACCATGGATACCATAAAAAAGGAAAATATTTTAGATGATTTTCCTATAGATGATTTTTTTATTGCGTTTAATGGCACTGAACCTGTAGGTATTATTGCGGTTACAGATGAACATCGAAGAGTTTATCCGCATATAGAAAAAGGACAGTCACTTTACGTAAGATGGTTTGTTGTCAAGAGAAAGGTCAAAGGTTCAGATGTCGCACAAACTTTACTGAACCTGGCAATAAATAGATCGTTGGAGGAAAAACTCCCCCTGAGACTTGAGACGAACAGATTTAACAAGAAGCTGGTTGAATACTACAAAAGTAAAGGTTTTGTTGAAGATGGTCGTTACTTCGATGAAAAATGGCGAGCCCATCAGCAACTTTTTTTATACAATTCAAAGATTTAATTTAGTTATTTTTTTAATTATCTAAAAATGGAGAATTATCGAAATGTTACCAGAAAAATTTGTGGAAATCTTAAATAAGGTTAATCCTGAAATTATGGAGAATCCAGACCTTGATTTAGTTGAAGAAGGAATCATCGAAAGTTTGGACATCATGAATTTAGTTGCAGAAATTGAATCAGTGTACAAGTTTGATTTTGATCCTGACGAAATTGTTCCTGAAACCTTTGCTTCAGCAGAAGCCTTGTGGAACGTTGTTAAGAGTCATGGCATTGAGGGCTAATTTTTATGCGTGTAAAGAACGTTGCTGAGTGGCTCGATCATTCAGCATCAAAATATCCTGACAAGGTCGCATTTTCTAATGGGAAGTATGAATTTACATTCTCTCAGTTGCAGCACTATGCAAAAGCAATAGGCTCTGAACTTGCACGCAGGGGGTTGTTCAAAAAACCAATTGTAATTGCCATAGATAAAGAACCTAAAGCGATAGCATGTTTTCTGGGTTGTGCGTATAGCGGGAATTTTTATGTACCTTTAGATCTGGAAATGCCTGAATCACGTGTTCAGAAAATTTATGATAAGTTGAATCCTGCACTGACAATAAATTACGAAAATTATGAAGAGTTGGCATCAAGTGAAATCGATGAATCTTTGCTTAATGACGTAAGCAGTAGGCAAATAGATACAGATTTACTGTATGTCCTTTTCACATCAGGTTCTACCGGAACCCCTAAAGGTGTAGCTGTTCAGCATCGTGGTGTAATTGATTATTCAGATAAGATAAAAGAAGTATTTGGTTTCAATGAAGATACAGTGCATGGTCAATCTGTACCTTTATTTTTTGACAGTTCAATATTGCCTGTTTATCAGACAATATTGAACGGAGGCAGTGACTATATTATTTCAAAGACAGCCTTGATGTTTGCAGCTAAAACTGTAGATTTTTTAAATGAACATAAGTGTAATGCCATTTATTGGGTACCGACAAGTTATAGTATAGTGGCCAAATCAGGTATCTTTGCAAAAAGAATACCTAATTATTTGAATAAATGTTTGTTTGTCGGCGAAGTGATGCCTGCCTCAGTATTAAATGTTTGGAGAAAAGCACTACCAAATGCTCAATTCATTAATTTAATGGGGCCAACTGAAATAACAGGTACCTATCTCTACTATAAGGTAGATCGCGAGTTTAATAATGATGAAGCTTTACCTATCGGAAAGACCTATCCTAACGTTCAGGCCATCTTATTAAATGAAAAGAACGAGGAATGCCAAGTAGGAGAAATAGGAGAATTATGCGTCAGAGGAAGCAAGGTGTCCTGTGGCTACTATAATGATCCAGAAAGAACTGCTCAGGTTTTTGTACAAAATCCACTTAATTCAGCATACAACGAGCTCATTTATAGAACCGGTGATTTAGGGTACTTTAATGAGCGCGGTGAAATTATGTTTGCTGGAAGAAAGGATTTTCAGATTAAACTGAGTGGACATAGAATTGAATTGGGTGAGATAGAGGTTGCCACTAGCTCCATTGATGGTGTTGATCTATGCGGTTGTGTTTTTGATGCAGAAAAACAAAGATTAGTACTTTTTTATCAAGGATTTATTGATGAAAAGGAAGTAAGATCAGTTCTTAAACAAAAATTGCAACCATATATGGTTCCTGATGTTATTGCAAAGATAGATAAAATGCCAAGAACTGGAAGTGGTAAGATCTCTCGCACTGAATTAAAACAAAAATTGTCAGAGTATTAAAAGATCATATTACTGTTTTTTTTATTATTGAATAAAGGCCCAATGCTTGGGCTTTTATTTTTTAGAATCTGATAAAACTACTCTTGATGTACTGGCATTTAGACACATACAAACTTATTTATGATGGTTATATTATCAATGCAGATATTGCTTCCTTGCTAAATTTTCTTGGGATATTATTATTCTAATTCATTTCATTTGGAGTATATTTAGATAACACAAATTGTTCTGATTCTTCTCTTCAAAAATTGTTGGAATTAAATAATTATGCTTATAAAACCACATAAACTGGATATAGGTGACACTATCTATATAGTTTGCCCTAGTCATTCCTATACAGAAAGCACATATAATCGTATAGTTTCTTGCATTAAAAAAAACGGCTATAACGTAAAACTTGGAAAGAATATTTTTAAAGTTAATACTTATGGAACTATGGCAAGTTTGGATGAAAGACTAGAAGATTTTCATGATGCAGTATATGATAAAGACTCCAAATTAGTGTTATTTAGCGGAGGACAGGGAGCTACTGAATTATTGCCATATATTGACTATAAGGCCATAAGAGAAAACCCCAAAATTTACTCTTCATATAGTGATGGAACATCAATCTTAAATGCAATATATTTTCAATCTTCTCTAGTAACATTTTATGGTTGCAGTCCACGTATTTTCGAGGATATGAGATATTACAATTTTTGCCAATTTAAAAGTTGTTTTAGCAATCAGCATTACAATGAATTTTGCAGTGATACAGAATGGAATGTTGTCTCAGCTGGAGAAGCCCAAGGAATACTGATTGGCGGTTATTATAATCGAATTGGCATGATGCTGAGTAATCCTTATTTTTCTTATAATAGTAATTCGAATTATGTACTGTTTTTGGAAGGACGAAAAGATTCTTTTCGCCCAGATGTTGTAGCTACATATTTAGCTTTTCTAGAGCAAACATCATTCTTTAAACAGGTACGAGGAGTTATAATTGGTTATTATGACAACGATATACCAAATGAATTTTTTGAAGTCTTACTGAGTTTTGCCAAAAGAACAGCTTTACCTATTGTATACACTGATGATTTTGGACATGGAGTAAAGCAAGGTATTATACCTATAGGTGTGGAAGCCAGTTTAATAGCAACTCCACATGAGGCAAGGTTGTTTTTTAATGATAATTTGGTTTGTTAGAAGCTGTCATCGTATTTAATCTAAATGGGTGGGAACATAAAATACAGAATTGGGCAAAGGTTCTTAATCAACTATCCTGTCTAGATGAAAATAGTGCCAGAATAGCTAATATATTAGATAATTTTCTCAAATGGTGCTTAATAAGGAGTTACACGAAATCCCGTTCACTCTTGGACAATCGTATTTTAACTAGCTTCATCATATTTCTAAAGAAAAATGTGTGCATTTTTCAAGAGTCGTACACTTCGTATTTTTATTGTTGGAACATCCGATGTAAGACTCATTTATAAAAGATGAAGTAGTTGAATTATGGTGGATTATGTATGGTATTGGGGGCTTTTGGTCTGTTATTTTTCCTGTACTGCTGCATTAGGAAAATCATGAACATTATCTTGTACTCAGGATTTGAACCGTGCAGATTAAGGCCGTCAGAAGCATAGATCCAAGTAATAACTTTATTCTGCTGATAAATACCATATTGCGGAATAATGTTGTTAATCTTATGTTTTTTATAATAGAAACTTTCTGCCATACAGGAAAGCTCCAAAACATCCCGTCACATCAGAATTTGTTTCCTTCTGTCACACATTGTAACAATCTCTTATTGAGTTTTAGGGTAAAATAAACCTAATGAATATTTTGACCCAAAAGGTTGCCAATCTTTTCAGATAATCCAGGTTTATTTATCTGATTCTGTTTCCGTCCTTTTATGTCAGTCGGATACTGCGGATTGGGCTATTTAGAATAAACATACATAATGCATGAATATTGGACATGATCATGAAAAAATTACTTATAGCTTTACTTGTAGCAGGTGCCGTCGGCGGTTTTGCCATGTATAAATTCGGCGGGGAAAAGGAACTCGAATACATGACCATTCATCCTTCAAGGGGGGACGTGGTCGAAAAGGTACTTGCCACCGGAACTCTGGTAGGCCGCAACGAGGTTGAAGTAGGTGCCCAGGTAAACGGTCAGATCCAGAAGCTCTACGTAAAGCTCGGTGACAAGGTGAAGAAAGGGGACATGATTGCAGAAATCGATCCCCGTACTCAGTTAAACAGCCTGTCAAGTGCCAAGGCCGAACTCCGTATCGTTCAGGCTGAAAAGAAGCAGCTGCAGGCTGCGCTGAAACAGCAGGAACTTGAATATAATCGCCAGCTTAAGATGAAAAAGGGCAACGCAACTTCCGATGCCGATCTTGAAAGTGCCGAAGCAAGTCTTGCTCAGACAAGAGCCAAGCTGGAATCATGTGATGCCAATATCGAAAAGGCCAAGATCAGCGTTTCTACGGCTGAAACCAATCTTGG
>JAEEGL015477408.1_pt1 | contig 15482 bp, 14 predicted proteins | sample 9134231 | NCBI WGS metagenome assembly JAEEGL01 (sample SAMN16246548, study PRJNA631951) | gut metagenome | biome: gut microbiome; feature: rumen; material: fiber-attached | host: Bos | place: Iran: Karaj | collected 2018-10
ACATCCGGCAACCTTGTCAGCATCGGTTTCGAAAAACAGCAGATTATCACTCACCGTGGCGTGGTGAAAGGGATGGAACCAAATTTCGGGAATCCCCTGTACGGATTTGCAGACTGGACCATCGATATGGTTGAATAATGGTGGAGAAGAACAATGACATACCGTGATTTGATGAACATGGCGCGTGAGGCATCCATGAATGCCTATGTTCCGTATTCCAGATTTCCTGTCGGTGCCGCGATTGAATGTGACGACGGCAGCGTGTACACCGGATGCAACGTGGAAAATGCGGCACTGGGCAGCACAATCTGTGCCGAACGGACCGCGTGCTGCAAAGCGGTGAGCGAAGGAAAACGCAGTTTCCGCAGAATCGCTATCTATGCTGACAGCGAGAACTGGTGCACGCCCTGCGGCGCATGCAGGCAGTTTCTGGCAGAGTTTTCACCGGATATGGAAGTGCTGTGCGCCAAAGCGGGGAGCCGTTATGTCAGTTATAAGCTCAGCACCCTGCTCCCGCACACATTCAACTACTGATTGTATTCCGTCAGAACAGGGCACATTTTGTTGCAAAAGCTACAGGAAACGGCAAATGCACAGGGGGATCCCCTGTGCATTTTGCTTTACATCCCCGGAATAATGTGATACAATTCTCACAGAAACGACAGGCGGCAATATGTTCCGTTGCCGGACTGTTTTATCCCACATTATCTTATACAGGAGGATTATCACATGGTAGAATTTGCGGAAAGAATGGGCGGAATCAAAGCATCGGACATTCGTCAGCTTCTCGCAGTCGCTTCCAAACCCGATATTATTTCCTTTGCCGGCGGCCTTCCTGCTCCGGAACTTTTCCCGGTTGCGGATATCAAAGCAGCGTATGATGCGGTTCTGGATGAGGCCGGTCCTACGGCGCTGCAGTATGGTGCCACCGATGGCTGGGCGCCGCTCCGCAAACAGATTGCGGAACGCATGCTTGCAAAAAACAATGTGACGATTGATCCCTCGCAGATTATCCTGACAGCGGGCAGCCAGCAGGGGCTTGACTTTATCGGCAAGCTGTTCCTGAATCCCGGAGATGTTGTAGTCCTGGAGAGTCCGAGTTATCTGGGCGCCATCAACGCATTCCGTCAGTACCAGCCGAACTTTGTGGAAGTTCCGACCGACGGAGACGGTATGATCATGGAAGAACTCGATAAAGTTCTTGCAACGACAAAGAATGTCAAGTTCATCTATATCATTCCCGACTTCCAGAATCCGAGTGGACGCACCTGGCCTCTTGAGCGCCGCAAGCAGTTCATGGAAATCATCAACAAGTATGAGATTCCTGCAATTGAGGACAACCCCTACGGCGATCTGCGGTTCAAGGGCGAGTATCTTCCGGCCCTGAAGAGCATGGATGAGAAGGGGCTGATCATGTACTTCGGCACCTTCTCGAAGATCCTTTCTCCCGGTATGCGCCTGGGATGGATCGGGGCAAGCGATGCGATCATCGGCAAGGTGAATCTGATTGCGCAGGCTGCGGTTTTGCAGACGGCTACCATCAATGCCATGGCCATCTCCAAGTATCTCGAGATGTTTGACATTGACGCCCATGTGGCGAAGATCCTGCCGGTCTATAAGCACCGCTGCGAGCTGATGATTCAAACCATGCGGGAAACCTTCCCGGAGGAGTGCAGATTCACCGATCCGGACGGCGGTCTCTTCACCTGGTGCGAGCTTCCCGAGTATATCAACACCCGTGACATTGCGCCCATTGCGCTTGAAAAGAAAGTCGCGTTTGTTCCGGGCGACGGGTTCTATCCCTCCGGTTCCGTCAAGAACTGCATGCGCCTGAATTATTCCAATGCCACCGACGAGCGCCTGGTGGAGGGCGTCAAGCGTCTGGCAGATGTCATCAAAGGGGCAATGAGATGAGCCTGGTGCCCGGATTAAAGGGCAGTGCCTCGGTTCTGGTGATTCATGAAAACACGGCGGCTGTTGTGGGAAGCGGTTCCCTCGAGGTGTTTGCAACGCCCACGATGATTGCCCTGATGGAGAACGCTGCACTAAACACCGTCAAGCCTTTCCTTGCGGAAGGTGAGGCAACCGTCGGAACGGAAATCAGTGTGACGCACGATGTGCCGACGCCGATCGGGGAAACGGTTACCGCGGAGGCGGAACTGATTGCAGTGGATCGCAGGAAGCTTCAGTTTCAGGTGCAGGCCCGCGTGGGGGATGAAATCATAGGCAAAGGAACCCATACGCGTTTTATTATCAATGAAGAGCGTTTTCTCCAGAAAGCGCTTGCAAAAAAGCAGCAGTAGACCTGCCGATACGTAAAACAACAGGAAAGAGGGACGGAATCATCCGCCCCTCTTTCTTTTTGCATGCATTAAAGGGAATCAACCCGCTGATCCAGCCAGGCCAGGATGTCCAGCATGACTTCCTCCCGGTTGGTCTCATTCAGCATCTCATGCCGGCCGCCCGGATAGAGCTTCATGGTAACATCGTGAAGCCCCGCATCGCAGAATGCACGGTAAGCCTTTTCCACCCCGGCGCCGTAGTCGCCGACCGGATCTTCGGCACCCGACATGAAATAGATCGGGGCGTCTTTGTTCATCTTGTCGATGTTGCTCTGCTTGGTCAGAAACTTCAATCCGCCCATCATGTCACGGTACATGCTGCATTTGGCAACAAAGCCGCAGAGTGGATCCGCGATATAACGGTCGACATTTTCTTCGTTGGTGCTGAGCCAGTCAAAAGGAGTACGCGGGTTGTCAATCTTTTTGCAGTAGGAACCGAATGCCATGTCGTTCAGCAGCTTTCCATCGGCTCCGGGTCCTCTCAGCAGCGTCAGCAGATTGGCGGCAAAGAAACCGGCGTTGATCAGCGCAGGGGACTGCTGCCCGGTGCCGCTGAGGATGGCGGCGTCGTATTGGTCCGGATAACGAATCAGATAGGTGCGGGTCAGAAAACTGCCCATGCTGTGCCCGAAAAAGATATAGGGAATGTCATGAAATTCCTGCCGAACCTGATCCCGCAGGGCTTTCATATCATCGACGGCATAGGTCCAGCCGTTTTGAGTGTCAAAAATGCCGAGACCATCCTCGTTTTCAGCAGACAGCCCATGACCGAGATGGTCGTTGCCGACAGCGACATATCCGTTCTCGGCAAGGAAAAACATGAAAGGATCGTAACGGGAGATATGCTCGGCTATCCCATGCGCAATCTGAACAACGGCTTTCGGCGGTTTGTCGGGCGTGCAGATGCGCGCAAGTATTTTGTTTTTCCCGTTGGTGGAAGGAAAGTAAAAGTCCCGGATTTCAGGCATGGCAATTTCTCCTCTCCTGTGTTATAGTGTTGCTTATTCAGATAAACGGATTCTGTTAGCTGCTATTTTACTCCTGTCCTCTGCGTTCGTCAACTGTCTGCGGAATTGCACAGATACAGCTGGAGATGAGAGTAGCGCGGCAGCGGCATGGAAATGGAGGCTTAAGATGAAAATCAAAGTAAAACGGGTCAGTGAAGCTGCCCTCATGCCGGTTCGCGGCAGCAGCCATGCTGCCGGATATGATCTTTGTGCGGCTATCCGGGAGGAACTGACCGTTTTGCCGCATACGACGGTCAAAGTGGATACCGGCCTGCAGATGGAATTGCCGGATGGATATTTTGCGGGAATATTCGCCCGCAGCGGGATCGCATCCCGGGAGGGGCTTCGCCCGGCAAACTGCGTCGGGGTCTGCGATTCAGACTACCGCGGGAACTATATCGTGGCAATCCACAACGATTCCGACGTACCGCGTGTGATCGTACCGGGTGAAAAGATCGCGCAGATGATTGTGCTTCCGTATCTGGCATTGGAGTTTGAAGAAACGGATGATCTGACGGAAACCGAACGCGGAGCGGGAGGCTTCGGTTCAACCGGCAAATAAAAACTCCCCGCCGCAGGCGGGGAGAGAAGATGCTTTGCGGAGCCGTCTGCCGTTTCGCAGACGGTATTCAGCTGATGATGTCGCGGGTGTCGCGGGCGATCACAAGTTCCTCGTTCGTGGGGATGACAAAGACTTTGACCTTTGAGTCGGGAGTGGAAATCATGATGTCCTCGCCGCGCTTGGCATTTGCTTCAGGATCAATCTGAACACCCAGGTAGCCGAAGTACTCGCTGATGGCTGCGCGGGATTCCTTGCTGTTTTCACCCACGCCTGCTGTGTAGATGATGGCGTCCACACCGTTCATGGCTGCCACATAGGAGCCTGCCACCTTGGCAACCCAGTAGTGGAACATATCGAGAGCAAGCTGGGCACGTTCGTTGCCTTCGTCGGCAGCGGAGCTGAGGTCGCGGAAGTCGGAAGAAACGCCGGAAACGCCGGCCACGCCGGACTTCTTGTTCAGAATGTTCAGCATCTCGTCAATGCTGTAGCCGTATTTCTTCATCATGAACTGGATGATGCCGGCGTCGATATCGCCGCAGCGGGTGCCCATCGGCAGACCGACCAGAGGCGTAAAGCCCATGGAAGTGTCCACGCATTTGCCGCCGTCGATGGCGCAGATGGAAGAACCGTTGCCCATATGGCAGGAGATCAGCTTCAGCTCTTCAATCGGTTTGCCCATGAGTTCGGCACAGCGGGAGGAAACGTAACGGTGTGAAGTGCCGTGGAAGCCGTAGCGGCGGATTCCGTCATTCTGGTAATATTCATAGGGAATGGCATACATATAGGCTTTGCCGGGCATGGTCTGGTGGAAGGCAGTATCAAAGACGGCGACCATGGGCACGTCACCCATGACGGCTTTGCAGGCGTTGATGCCCGTGATGTTTGCGGGGTTATGCAGCGGCGCAAACGGCGTGCATTCCTCAATCGCGGCCATGACGTCGTCATCAATCCGGACAGAGTTTGCAAACTTTTCACCGCCGTGAACCACGCGGTGTCCGACTGCGTCAATCTCGGACATGGAGGAAACCACACCGTATTCCGCGCTGGTCAGCTTGTCAATGACGGCTGCGATCGCTTCAGAATGCGTGGGCATGGGAAGATCCTCATTAAACACGGGCTTTCCGCCAACCAAAGGGCTGTGCTTCAGGTGACCGCCGATCCCGATGCGCTCGCAGAGGCCCTTTGCGAGAACGGTTTCGGTTTCCATGTCGATCAGCTGATATTTCAGGGAAGAGCTGCCAGCATTGATAACAAGAATTTTCATGAATTGCGTTCCTTTCTTTCCGGGAAAATACCCCCGGATCATCACATAATATGCCGGGATTCTGTTCCTATTGTAGTAAATTTCATAGAAAAGCGCAAGTCTTTTTTGGGGGCTGAATATGAAAACAATCGGGGTCGTCGCCGAGTATAATCCGTTCCATTACGGGCATGCCTATCACCTGGCGGAAAGCAGACGGATAGCCGGAGAAGATGCCGCCGTGATTGCTGTCATGAGCGGAGATTTTGTACAGCGGGGAGAAGCGGCCGTCTACAGCAAATATGCCCGGGCGGAAGCGGCCTGCCGCTGTGGAGCGGATCTGGTCGTGGAACTTCCGCTGCCGTGGGCGCTTGCCTCTGCGGAAGGCTTTGCAAAAGCTGCAGTAAAAATACTGGCGGCCATGGGGACGGACCTCATCAGTTTCGGCAGTGAAACGGAGGATCTGGAGGAACTCGCTGCCATCGCGGACCTGCTCCGGCAGGAGGACTTTATCGACAGGGTTCGCAGGATGCTGAAGGGGCATCCGGAGCAGAACTATGCCGCTGCCAGACAGCAGACGGCCGAGCAGATACTCGGGAGAAAACTGGACTGCATGCAGCGTCCGAACAGCATCCTGGCACTGGAGTACTTAAAGGCAATTCAGCAGGACGGTCTGGACATCCGTCCGCTCGTCGTCCTGCGCAAAGGAGCCGGGCATGACGAGGCCGGGGGCGGGGAGTACGCTTCGGCATCGGAACTGCGCCGTCGTATCTGTGCAGGGGAAAGCATCCGGAACTCCGTCCCGGCAGCTGCGGAATTGGTTTTTGCCCGGGAACGGGAAGCGGGACGGGAAGTGTCGGATAAAAACCGGGCAGACCTGCTGATGCTGTCCCGCCTCCGCTTCCTGAAACGGGAAGACTATCGGAAACTGTCGGATGCCGGAGACGGTCTGGGAGACCGTCTCTATGAAGCGCTTCGGAACGAACCGGACTGCGAGTCGGCTGCGAGAGCAGCCGCGACACGGCGTTACCCTCTGGCAAGGATCCGGAGAATCCTGCTGTATGCGGCGCTCGGGATCTCAGAATCGGACTTTCAGCGGATGCCGGAGTTTATCAGGATCCTTGCCTTTAATGAAAAGGGCAGATGTCTGCTGCATGAACGAAAGGAAAATGCCGTGCTTCCCATTCTGACGAAACCCGCACAGTTAAGGTCACTGTGCCCGTCGGCGGAGAGCGCGTTTGCATTGAACGCGGATGCACAGGACTTTTATGCACTGCATTATACTGACCGGACTTTCCATATCTGTGGAGAAGATTGGCGCCGGGGACCTGTGTTTTGCGCGTAAAAACCGTCCGCCTGAGCGTCAAAGGCAAAAAAATTTAATTTCATACTTTATTAACAATTGACTAATGCCGCATCCGGTATTAGAATACTTTCATTATTGAATATATATTATATTGAGATGGGACTGCGCAATGAAAACAAAAGAAGAATTGAAAAAACTCATATGCGAAGCCATTGATGCGCGCCGTGATGAGATCTTTGCATTTGCCGATTCTGTTGCAGCGGAACCGGAGCTGGGGTTTAAAGAGTATAAAACCTCGGAGAAGTTTTCTTCGCTGCTGAAGACTCTCGGAAGAGAACCGAGAACAGGTGTTGCCGGTACCGGCGTGGTGGACGCCTATCAGGGGAAAACATCCCAACTCCGGGTTGCGGTGATGGGAGAACTGGACGCCATCCTTGTGGCGGATCATCCCGATGCGGACAAGGTGACCGGAGCGGTTCATGCCTGCGGCCACAATGCCCAGCTGGCTGCTGTTGCAGCCATTGCCTATGCGCTTCACGATACGGATCTTCTGGAAAACCTGGACGGCGATATTGTTCTGATGGGCGTTCCGGCGGAAGAATTTGTTGAGATTACGTATCGCAACAAACTCAGGGAGGAAGGAAAACAGTGGTTCCTGAGCGGGAAGCAGGAGTTTATCCGGCTCGGTGAATTTGACGACATCGACATCAGCGTCATGCAGCACAGTTCCGTGATGGAACCGGGGTTTAAGGCCGGGGCATCTTCCGTATGCACCGGGTTTACGGCAAAGCTTGTCAATTACAAGGGCAAAGCTGCCCATGCGGGAGCGGCACCGTTTGACGGTGTCAATGCGCTCAACGCTGCGATGCTCGGCCTGATGGCCGTACATGCCCAGCGTGAAACCTTCAGGGATGAGGATCATATCCGGGTTCATCCCATCATTACAAAGGGCGGCGACATCGTCAATGTTGTTCCTGCGGACGTCAGGCTGGAGACCTATGTGCGCGGAAGCAATACGGTTGCCATTATGAATGCAGCGGAAAAGGTTAACAGAGCGTTCCGCTCAGGTGCGGATGCGGTCGGTGCGGAATGTGAGATTATTGAACTCCCGGGGTATCTTCCGGTTGTTCAGTGCGATGAACTCAACGATCTCATGTACAACGAACTGAAAACGCTGATTGGTGAAGATGTTCTGAAAATCTGCCCGGGCTTCGGAGGTGGATCCACCGATCAGGGGGATGTATCCCAGCTTATGCCGTCGATTCAGTCCTATTTTGCCGGCGTGACGGGAGGCCTCCACAGTAAGGACTTCTGTATGAAGGACAGGGAACTTGCCATGATCACTTCGGCCAAAGCGCTGCTTTGCCTGGTCATAGAACTGCTCTATGACGGTGCGAAGACAGGCAAAAAGATCAAAGAAGGATTCAAACCGGTCCTCACCAAGGAGGAATATCTCCGTGACTGGGGAAGGTTGGAATTATAAATCACGTTTGAGAGAAAGGTAGGAAAACATGAAGGATTTCAAGGAAAACTTCAATCTGAAGGACTGGAAAGTCCATGTCCTGTGCCTTGTGATCATGGTCATTGCCGAACTCATCGGCACCATGAAGATCGCAATTAACGGGGCAAGAGGAAACGGCATCTCATTCTCCCTGATTCCGATGCTGTTTGCGATCATGATCGGCATCATCCTCGGCGGAACCAAGAAGCTCAAGAGAGAAACCATGGAAACCGCATCCGGCTATATCGGAATCTGCGTCATGTTCCTCATTGTCAAGCTCAGCTGCTCCATCGGGCCGTCCTGGGATAAGATCGTAGTTGCCGGCCCGGCGCTGATTCTGCAGGAATTCGGTAACCTCGGTACGATCTTCCTGTCCCTGCCTCTGGCAGTGCTGGTCTTCCGGATGGGCAGAGCTGCCATCGGCGCGGCGTTCTCCATCTCCCGTGAGCCCTCTATCGCCATTGTTGCCGATAAATACGGCCTTGACGGCCCGGAAGGCTCGGGTGTTATGGGCGCCTACGTGACCGGTACCGTGCTCGGTACGGTGTTCTACGGCATTCTGGCATCGATCTTTGCAGGAGCAAAAATCTTCCATCCGTATGCTCTCGCCATGGCGTCCGGCATGGGTTCGGCGTCCATGCTGACGGCGTCTCTTGCCCCGCTGGTGGAAAAGTTCCCGGATATGGCGGAAGAGATTCAGGCCTATGCCGTTACTTCCAACACCCTGACCAATGCCGACGGCCTGTATATGAGCCTCCTGATCGGCCTCCCGCTTACCGAATGGCTGTACAAGAAGCTCGCTAAGAATCATCCCCAGAAAGGTATGAGGCCGCAGAAGGGCAAAGAGGATATCGTTGTCGAGAAGGAGGATATCTAATCATGAAGGAAAAGAAGACTGAAAACATGGGAAAAGTCTGGGCGACCAGAATCAAAGTCCTTCTGATCAGCGGCGTGCTTGCTTCTATTGCGAATATGATTTACGACTGGCGCACCGGCGCGGAGCATATTCACCTGCCATGGGAAGTTTTCCCGGCCCTTCTTTACATGTTCATTATCATCATTGTCAGCTGCGTCATTCATGACCTTCTGGCGAAGGTTCTGCCGTTCCAGGTTCCCGTCATCCTCTATGTGGCGCTGATTACGACCATTCTCAGCTTCCCGTTCGCCGGCTGGTTCTCCACCACCATGGCGACGGAGTTTGCCAAAATCGGCCTGCTTCCGCTTTGCACGCCGATCCTTGCCTATGCCGGTATTTCTGCAGGCAAAGACCTTGACACGTTCAAAGAACAGGGCATTGCGATCGTTTGCACCGCTATCCTTGCCTTCATCGGCACTTATATCGGCTCTGCCATTATTGCGCAGATCATTCTGAAGCTCACAAACGTGATCTGAGCAACCTGAATTAACAAAAAAGAACCGGGAACACTCCCGGTTCTTTTTTGTTGCCTAACAGGCTTCGATTTCCTTGATATTGTATTCGTTTCCGGTGACCAGAAAAGTGTTGCCGCTTCCGCAGTAGGGGCAGGTTTTGCCCTGCGGGATGGTCGGGTAGGTCTGCGCGCAGTCCTGACAGTAGGTGACTGCTTTCAGCTCCTCAATCTTCAGTTCCGTGTTCTGGAAATGCTCTGTTTTCTGGCGGGCATACTCCCAGAACTCCTGCAGATACATCGGGATAATCCCGCTGACCTCGCCGACTTCCAGTGTAATCGAGCCGACTTCCTTCAGGTCGTTTTCAACCATCAGCTTCTCTACCGTATCAATGACATAGTAGATGGTTCCCAACTCGTGCATTACTTGGCCTTCCGGATGATATTGATGGATTTCTTCGCCACGTTCTTCAGCAGGGGACCAACCTTGTCTTCACAGCGAACCATGGTGGAAGCTTCGGGGACGTCGCGCTCAAGATGAATGGCGTCGAACATGCAGCGGGTAGTGCAGAGACCGCATCCGATGCAGCGGTTCCGGTCTACTACGCTGACGCCGCATCCCAGACAGCGGCTGGCTTCTGCCTTGACCTGCTCTTCGGTGAAGGTGAGGCGATCGTGTTCAAAGGAACGGGCTTTGGAAGCATCGTGCAGAATCTGCTGGCGTGCGGGACGGTCAAAGCAGTCGACGCCGACAACGATGTTGTCCTTGTCCAGTTCATAGAACTCACGCAGATTACGTCCGCGGGTCAGACTCTGGCCGTCCTGGACGAAGCGATGCAGCGACTCGGCGCCTTCACGGCCTGCCGCGATGGCATCAATGGCAAACTTCGGGCCGGTGTAAACGTCACCGCCGACGAAGATGTCGTCCTGTGCGGTCTGGTAGGTTACGGAATCGGCAATGGCGTTGCCCTTCTTGCCGGTTTCCAGTGCTCCGACGTCCAGCTTGCCCCAGTCAATGACCTGACCGATGGCGGAGAGCACGGAATTGACTTCAATGGTTTCAAACTTGCCGGTTCCGACAGGCTTCCGTCTGCCTTTTTCATCGGGCTCGCCGAGTTCCATGAGCTCGAATTTCAGGCCGGTAACCTTCCCTTCCTCACCCAAAACCTCAACCGGAGCGTTGAGGAAGCAGAACTTCACGCCTTCTGCCTTGGCCTCTGCAATTTCTTCCTTGTCGGCAGGCATCTCGTCTTCACTGCGGCGGTAGATAACGTAAGTCTCGGCGCCGAGGCGGACGGCCGTGCGGCATACGTCCATGGCGACATTGCCGCCGCCGATGACGGCGCACTTCTTGCCGATTCTGGGCTTCTTGCCGAGGTTGACCTGGCGCAGGAAGTCCACACCGCCGAGTACACCCTTCAGTTCCTCACCGGGAATACCGAGCTTGGAGCTCTTCTGCGCGCCGATGGCGACATAAAAGCCTTTGTATCCCTGCTGGCGGAGCTCCTCGATGGTGACGTCCTTGCCGACTTCGGTGTTCATCTGGAATTTTACGCCCATCTTTTCAAGGACTTCGATTTCGCCCTTGAGCGCGCTGCGGTCGAGCCGGTAACTGGGGATGCCCATCACAAGCATGCCGCCCGGCTGCGGGTTGCGGTCGAAGACCGTGACGTTCTCATACCCCATGCGGGCCAGGTAATAGGCGCAGCTCAGACCGGCGGGGCCTGCACCGATGATGGCGACCTTCTCGGGATACGGTTTGTCGATCGGCCGGCGATACAGACGCTCGGGGATGTAGCGCTCCTCGCTCTTCAGATCCTGCTCGGCGATGAACTTCTTGATTTCGTCAATGGCGAGCGCCTTGTCCAGAGAGCCGCGTGTGCAGGCATCTTCGCAGCGGCGGTTGCAGACATAGCCGCAGACCGAGGGGAAGGGGTTGTCCTGCTTGATGAGCTTGAGGGCATCCAGATAGCGGCCTTCCTTGGCAAGCTGAATGTAACCCTGAATGGCGATGTGCGCGGGGCATGCGGTCTTGCAGGGGGCTGTGCCGGATTCGTGGCAGTTTTTGCGGTTGTCATAGACATAGTTGGGATTGTACTTGTCCTTGCCCCATTTGAGGCCGGTGGGCAGTTCCTGCTTGGGATACTCGACTTCGCCCTCTTTGGTGCAGAGCTTCTGACCGAGTTTTACGGCGCCTGCAGGGCAGACTTCAACGCACTTGCCGCAGGCTACGCACTTTTCTTTTTCAATGTGGGCACGGTAAGCGGATGCGGAAAGGTTCGGCGTATTGAAGTACTGGCTGGTTCGCAGTGCAAAGCAGACACCCAGGTCGCAGTTGCAGAGACCGAAAATCTTGTCCTGACCGTCGATGTTGGTGATCTGGTGGACATAGCCGTTTTCTTCAGCACGCTGGCAGATGTGCAGAGCCTCTTCCTTGGTGATCGGGCGGCCCTTGCCGGTTTCAATCAGGTACTGGGCAAAGTCGCCGAGACCGATGCAGCAGTCGTCCTGGATCTCGCCGGAGCCTTCGCCGAAGAGACGGCGGGCATTGCGGCAGGAGCAGTAACCGACCGAAAGCTTTCCTTCATATTTGTCCAGCCAGTGTGAAATGTGCTCAATCGAAATGGATTGATTGTTCGCGTTGATCGCCTTTTCCACCGGCACAACGTGCATGCCGACACCGTCGCCGCCTGGAGGAATCAGGTGAGTTTTGCCTTCCAACGGGAGAAACGTCATCTGGTCAAAGCTGGAAGCAAGTTCGGGATACTTCTCGACCTGTTCGAGAACCATGTTTGTCATTTCTGCGATGCCCGGAACAAAGAGCTGAACATACCACTGTTTCTCGTGCTGAGGATTCTCCCAGTGATATTCCACAATACCGTGGTTGGCTGCGTCTGTCAGGAGCTCCGTAATGCGCTCTTCAGACTTGCCGGTGAGCTTTGCGATTTCTGCGGTGGTCTTGGGCTTGCGCAGGCCCATCTTCAGCATGATTTCGGCAATCTCATCACTGGAGCAGGCGCGGTCCAGAATGATGTATTCGGGATCGTCCTCCGTCAGCCTTTTGAGGCCGAATTTGTACGGCAGGCGGTCGGTGATCATTTTGCCAAGGTCAAACAGAATCTCTCTTGCCATAGGTTTTCCCCTTTCGGTTTGTTTGTGATTGAAATGAATATGATTATCGATTTTCGATATCCCTCTATTATCCATCATAACACAAATCATGGCAGTTTGTCATCAAAAAAATGATCATTTTGACAATTCCGGCAGCAATTTGGACACTTGCTTTGTCGCTTTTATACACAACTGGCGGGCATGTCTGATTTTCAGGAGAAAGCTGTGCATGCAGTGCGCTGCCAGAGGGTGTTTGACTGGAAAAACGCTATTGACAGTCTTTGCAAAAATTGATAAGATAAGCCATCTCAATCGGGTCAGAGGGATCCGAAGCAGATATGACCGCTGCATATTCTGCAGCCGAGGCCACACGGACAGCCGGGTCGAATGCCGAATGCCGCTGTGATGCGGCGGCAGCGCAAGCTGCCTTATTGATTGAGTTAAAAGCTCAAGTTTTATAAGTTGGTAACTATAAACCAAAGCCGGGGCCCTTCCCGGCAAACTTGTGAAATGGTCAATAAATTTAGGTCAGTCGGTGCCTTCAGAGCTTAAAGTCCGTGGGGATTTTTTTATCCATTCTGTGACTGCATGCTTATTAGGCATGCAGTCATTTTTCACAGGAGGCAGTCACATGCGTAAAATCATCGAACTGAAAAACATCACGAAGTCCTTTGACGGGGAAGTTGTCTTGGACAATATTTCACTGGACATCTATGACAATGAATTCATGACGCTGCTCGGTCCGTCGGGCTGCGGCAAGACGACGACCCTGCGCATCATTGCCGGCTTCGAGCAGCCGGATCAGGGTGAGGTCTTTTTTCTTGGAGAAGACATCGCTGCACTGCCCCCGCACAAGCGCAATGTAAATACCGTGTTTCAGCGCTATGCGCTGTTTCCGCATTTAAATGTTTTCGAGAACATTGCTTTTCCACTCCGCGAAAAAAAGGTCGGGAATGCGGAGATACAGGAAAAGGTCACCGAGATGCTGAAGCTTGTCGCACTTACGGGCTTCGAAAAGCGCAGCGTCACCAGCCTGTCCGGCGGACAGCAGCAGCGTGTCGCGATCGCACGTGCACTGGTCAGCAAACCGAAGGTGCTGCTGCTGGACGAGCCGCTTGCCGCGCTCGATCTGAAACTTCGGAAAGATATGCAGCAGGAACTGAAAAATATTCAGAAGGCGACGGGGATTACTTTTGTATTCGTGACACACGATCAGGAAGAGGCGCTTTCCATGAGCGACACGGTTGTCGTCATGAGCGAGGGCCGCATTCAGCAGATCGGCACGCCGATCGACATCTACAACGAACCGCAGAACGCTTTTGTAGCAGACTTCATCGGGGAATCCAATATTGTCAACGGTGTCATGCTGGAAGACAGGAAAGTGCGTTTCTCCGGTCATGTGTTTGACTGCGTGGACATCGGCTTCGGGAAAAACGAAGCTGTGGATGTTGTGATCCGTCCGGAGGATGTGGATATTGTTCCTGAAGAAAAGGGCATGCTGAAAGGGACGGTTACCTCGGTGACTTTCCTTGGCGTCCATTACGAAATCATTGTGGATATCAATGGGTTCAAATGGATGATTCAGACGACCGATTTTGTCGATGTCGATGAGAGAATCGGAATCTATCTGGAACCGGACGCGATCCATATCATGAAGAAATCCGAATACTCCGGAATGTTTGGCGACTATTCGTCCTTCTCAAATGAGTTTGACGAACTCTCGGACGCCGAAGCGGCGGCAGAGGCGGAGGAAGAGGAATGAAGCAGAAAAACAACGGCTTAGCGGCGGTGCAGCGCGCGGCCCTCGGCCCCTACGGGGTGTGGGCGTTGCTGTTTATCGTCGTTCCGCTGATCTTTGTGGCGTATTATGCCTTTACGGATAATGCCTTCCGCTTTACAACGGAAAATATGACCAGGTTCTTTACTGCACGGTCGGCGAACGGCACCTACACCTATCTGCTGATCTTCTGGAGAAGCCTGAAACTGGCGGTGATTTCGACAATCATCTGCCTGCTGATGGGTTACCCGGTGGCGTATATCCTCTCCCGTGCGTCTGCACGGACCCAGAAGATTCTGATCACCCTGATTATGATTCCGATGTGGATGAACTTCCTGATTCGCACCTATGCCTGGATGACGATTCTGCAGGATACGGGAATCCTGAACAGCCTGCTGCGTACGCTGGGGCTGGGGCCGCTGCATATGATCGGCACCGAAGGCGCCGTGGTGGTCGGAATGGTGTACGACTATTTTCCGTATATGATCCTTCCGATCTATTCGGTGATGGCAAAAATGGATCTGAAGCTGGAAGAGGCTGCGAGAGACCTGGGCTGCAACAGCTGGGGTGTGCTGCGGCGGGTGATATTCCCGCTGAGTCTGCCCGGCGTAATTTCCGGCATCACCATGGTCCTGATTCCGTCCATCAGCACATTCTACATCTCTCAGAAGCTCGGCAACGGAAAGTTCTATCTGATCGGCGATGCGATTGAGGGGCAGTATGTTGCTAACAACCTTCATTTCGCCGCGGCGATTGCGTTTATCCTGATGGTGATCCTGCTGGCCGGCATGGCGCTGATGCAGCGCTACGCCAACCGGAAGGCTTATGTATAAGGAGGTGCGGGTATGAAACCGATGGCTAAATTCTATACCGCACTGATTATGCTTTTCCTCTTTGCACCGATTGCGATTCTGTTGGTCTTTTCCTTCAACGAGGCGAAAAGCCTGAGTGTGTTTTCCGGCGGCAGCCTGTACTGGTACAGGGAACTCTTCCGCGATGCTGAAACGCTGGGCGCTGTGCGCAACACCCTGATCCTGGCGTTCTCGGCATCCATTCTCTCAACGATCATGGGAACTGCTGCTGCGGTGGGCATTCATCGCCTGCGCAGCAAGGCGATGCGTGCGGCGATGGACACTGTGATCAACATCCCGATGATCAACCCGGATATCATCACCGGTATTTCCCTGATGCTGATGTTCGTGTTTATCGGTAGGCTGTTCGGTGCGGCCACCAGCCTCAACTTCTGGACCATGCTGATCGCGCACATCA
>JAEEGL015832027.1_pt1 | contig 15482 bp, 12 predicted proteins | sample 9134231 | NCBI WGS metagenome assembly JAEEGL01 (sample SAMN16246548, study PRJNA631951) | gut metagenome | biome: gut microbiome; feature: rumen; material: fiber-attached | host: Bos | place: Iran: Karaj | collected 2018-10
AAAAACATATAATCCGTCCATCCGTTTCGGAACGGTGATCGATCCTTCTGTTGAAATGTCCGATCTGGTTACGATCGGAGAAGGCACGATCATTTGCGCGCATACGATCATCACCGTAAACATTTCGATCGGCAGCCATGTTATCATCAATCTGGATTGTACGATCGGACACGATGCGATTTTGCATGATTTTGTGACGTTGTATCCTTCGGTAAATGTTTCCGGCATAACCGACATCGGACATGCGGTCGAACTCGGAACGGGTATGCAGATCATTCAGGGCAAGACCGTCGGCGATTACAGCATTGTCGGCGCCGGCGCGGTTGTGGTCAAGGATATCCCGCCAAAGTGCACGGCGGTCGGCAGCCCAGCCAAGCCGATCAAGTTTTTTGAATAAGGAAAGCCGCAGGTTTTCCCTTGGTGGATCATGAAAAAGAACGTCTGGATCATCAATCATTATGCCGGAAATACATTCTTTGAGAAGGGCGGAAGGCATTACGCGCTTGCAAAATATCTGAGGCAAGCCGGTTATAGCCCCGTCGTTTTTTGCTGCAATGCGCAGCATAACAGCGAAAAACAAAGCTATCTGCAGATGGACGGCGCTTGGGAGGAACAGATCGCCGAGGAGATCGGCATCCCTTACGTTTTCGTGCAGGGAAGGACCTATACAGGAAACGGAAAACAGCGGATCCTGAACATGGTCGATTTCTACAGAAACGTCAAAAAGACCGCAAAGGAATACGCCGCCGCACACGAAAAACCGGATATCATCTATGCGTCGTCCGTTCATCCGCTGACGCTTGTTGCGGGACAGCAGCTTGCAAAGCGGTTCGGCATCAAATGCATCTGTGAAATCCGGGATCTGTGGCCGGAGTCTATTCTTGTATATTCTGACAGAATAAAAAAGGGCAGCCTTTTTGCAAAGCTGTTGTATTGCGGAGAAAAGTGGCTTTATAAAAAAGCTGACGCTTTGATCTTTACGATGGCAGGCGGCGTCGATTATATCAAGGAACACGGATGGGATCGTGAACACGGCGGACCAATTGATTTGGATAAAGTGTTTCATATCAATAACGGCGTTGATTTGGAAGTGTTTGATCAAAATGCGGAAGAATTCCGATACGAAGATTCCGAGCTTGACGATGCAAAGATCTTTAATGCGGTCTATGCCGGGTCAATCAGACGTGTTAATCAGGTCGGCACACTTCTTGACGCAGCGAAGCTGTTAGATCCGAAAAAAGTCCGCTTACTCATTTTCGGAAGCGGAGATGAGTCGGACGAGCTGAGAGAGCGGGTCATTCGTGAAAAGATCGAGAATGTCAGTTTCAAAGGTCGCGTTGATAAAAAGTATATTCCGTCTATAGTGAAACGGGCAGATTTGAATATTGTCCATTGGCAAACAAGTCCATTGATCCGTTACGGCGACAGCTCCAATAAGTCGTTTGAGTACTTTGCAGCGGGCAGGCCAGTCCTTTTTACGACAAGACCCGGATACAGTGTTGTGGAGCGGTTTCAGTGCGGATTCACTGCGAATGATCAGAAACCGGAATCGATCGCGAAAGCCATCAATGAATGTTTGTATTTGTCGGTCGATGAAAGAGCGGCATTATGTCGAAATGCAAGATCAGCAGCGGAAGAGTATGATTTCAAAAAGCTGACGGAAAAACTGATCGAAATAATCGAAACGATCAAGAACAATTAATCGGGAGCATCGGAAAGAGGTCGCTTTTCCGTTACAGATTGTTAATCGTGTATCTAGGAAGGATTTCGGGAGGAAACGAAATGAAATATGCACTGATTGGCTGCGGGCGAATCGCAACAAACCACATGAAGGCCGTTGTCAATAACGGTTTGGAATTTGTAGCTGCGTGCGATTTGCTGCCCGAGGCGATCGAGACTCTGCTGGCGAAACACGGGCTTGAGAACGACAAGACAATTGCTCGTTACACGGATTATAAGCTGATGCTGAAAGAGCATCCGGAAATCGAATTGGCGGCTGTTGCTACAGACAGCGGTGTTCATGCGGAGATCACGTTATATTGTATTGATCAAGGGGTCAATGTCATCGTCGAAAAGCCAATGACGATGTCCATGGCTGATGCTGAGGAAGTGATCCGCAGAAGCAAGGAAAAGGGCGTGAAAGTGTCGGTTTGCCATCAGAACCGATTTAATCTTGCAATTCAGGAAATGCGTAAAGCGCTTGAAGAAGGTCGGTTTGGGCGGATCTCGCATGGATCGATCAACGTTCGCTGGAATCGCGGTCGGTCTTATTACGATCAGGCGCCGTGGAGAGGAAAATGGGCTTCTGACGGCGGATGTCTGTTTAATCAGTGTATCCATGGAATCGACCTGCTTCGCTGGATGATGGGCGACGAGGTCGAGGAAGTGTACGGCGTGACAAAGCAGCAGTTTCATAATTATCTCGAATGCGAAGATATCGGCATGGCTGTTGTTAAGTTCAAAAACGGAGCGGTCGGCACGATCGAGGGAACGGTCAATGTCTATCCCAAGAATTTGGAAGAAACGCTTTATCTGTTCGGAGAAAAGGGAACGGTCAAGATCGGCGGTACTTCAACCAACAATATCGACGTCTGGAACTTTGCCGACGAGAGTGAGGACGACAATAAGAAAAAAGGATTGCAGGAACAGACAAGCAACGTCTATGGAAACGGTCATACCAGCTTGTATGCGGATGTCATCGACGCGATCAGGAACGACAGGGATCCGTACGTCGATGCCGTTGCGGGACGGAACGCGGTTGAGATGATTCTTGCGATCTATCAGTCTGCAGCGACGGACAAGCCCGTAAAACTGCCGCTAAAGGACGTCGCATCGACTGATTTCGAAGGTAGATTTGATCGATAAGGAGCAATATTATGGAGATAAATGTTAGTCGCTATTCGAAAAACCATTCGTTCGGAATCACTGGTGCTTCCTATATCGGTGCACCTCGGTCGAATACCGCGATGTTCGTATCAAAGAAGGTAGGACATCTGATTTCTGCTCTTGCAAACGTGAAGCAGTGTCTCGTTTTTGCCGAAAAGGGCTTAGAAGTACCAGAGAGCATACTGAATGGCCATTGCTTTGTGTTTTCCAAGAATCCACAGGGGGAATACGCAGCGTTCACAGAAGCTTTTTTTATTGAGGAAGAAAGAGCAAACGAAGCTGTCGGATATGCCTTGTCCTCAAACGGCGCATATATCGGTAAAAATGCAAAAATCGGCAGGAACGCCATTATTGAACCCGGTGTTGTGATTGGACCGAATGTTGTGATCGGCGATGATGCGAGGATCTATTCGGGGGCAGTCATCAAGAACTCTATCATCGGCGATCGGGTGATTGTAAATGAAAAAGCGGTTATCGGCGCAAACGGATTCACAATGGCAAATGACGAAAACGGTGATAAGATCCGCATCTACTCTCTCGGCAAAGTTATCATCGGAAATAATGTGGAGATCGGTGCGCATGACAATGTGTCTAGAGGATCCGGCGGCAATACGGTCATTGAAGACTCTGTTAAGGTTGATGCGTTGGTACATCTTGGACACGACGTGCATCTTCATAAAAACGTAGAAATTACTGCGGGCGCGATCGTGGGAGGATTCGCAGAGGCGTTTGACGGTGCGTATATCGGGATCAATGCTGTTATCCGAAACAGGGTGTCGCTCGGTGCAAACAGCTTTGTCGGCATGGGCGCAACGGTCACCAAATCGGTTTCTGAAGGTGTAACGGTTGTCGGAAACCCTGCAAAACCGTTCGAAAGAAAATAAAGAGGAAAAGCGATCATGCAATTCAGAGATTTATCGAAGCAATATGAAGTGTTAAAACCGCAGATTGATGCGGCGATGATGAAAGTGGCTGCTTCCGTGCACTTTATTTCCGGACCGGAAGTGAAGGAGTTGGAAAAGACGCTTGCGGAATATGTCGGTGTAAAGCATTGCATCACCTGTGCGAACGGCACGGACGCAATCACGATCGCAATGCGCGCTTGGGGCGTGGGCAAAGGCGACGCTGTATTTGTGCCTGATTTCACGTTTTTCTCATCCGGTGAATGCCCGGCAGATGAAGGCGCGACGACGATCTTTGTTGATGTGGATCGGAGCACCTATAATCTTGATCCCATCAAGTTGGAAGAAGCCGTCAAAAAGGTTGTTGCTGAAGGCAAGTATCGAGCGAAAGCTGTTGTTGCGGTTGATTTGTTCGGTCTTCCGGCTGATTATCCGGCGATCAAGGCTGTTTGTGAGAAATATGGCTTGCTGCTGTTAGAAGACGGCGCGCAAGGGTTCGGCGGCAGCATCGACGGCAAGATGGCTTGCAGCTTCGGTGATATTTCGACCACTTCGTTTTTCCCGGCAAAACCGCTCGGCTGCTATGGCGATGGCGGCGCGATCTTTACGAACAATGATGAATGGGCGGATTTGATTCGTTCTATTTGTGTTCACGGTAAGGATACCGGGAATCCGAATGATCCGAACGCAAAGTATAACAATGTTCGTCTCGGTAAAAACAGCCGGCTCGACACGCTGCAGGCTGCAATTCTGCTTCCGAAGTTCAACGCGTTCGTTGATTATGAGCTAAACGATGTTAATCGAGTTGCATCGTGGTATACGGAGGGGTTGAGAGATACAAATCTGATTCTCCCGGTTATAAAAGAAGGGTTTTACAGTTCATGGGCACAATACACAATCCAGCTGCCGGAGAACATTGATCGTAAAGAAGTTCAGGCTAATTTGAAGGCTGCCGGAATACCGTCGATGGTGTACTATGCAAAGCCGATGCATCGGCAAGGAGCATTCGCGGGAACGGACAGCGCTGTTGCGGATTGTCCGGTAACGGAGCGTTTGTGCAAGACGGTTCTCAGTCTTCCGCTTGATCCATACAAGACAAAGCAAGATATTGATACCGTGATTGCGGAGCTGAAAAAGGTATTGTAAGAAGGAAAGTATTTAGGAAGAGGATAAATTCATGCAGTTTAATAACATTTATCAAGGTCTTATTGCAGGATATGAAAAACTGGCTCTTGTCGGGCTTGGCTACGTTGGAATGCCGATTGCGGTCGAGTTTGCAAAGCATATCAGCGTCATCGGTTTTGACATCAATGAAAAACGTGTAAATGAGTATCGAAACGGAATCGACGCAACGAATGAGGTCGGCGAAGCGATCAAGAATACAACCGTAGATTTTACCTCAGATCCCACTCGTCTGAAAGAAGCCAGATTTATTATTGTTGCGGTTCCGACACCGGTCAATGACGATACGACGCCCGATCTTCACCCGGTGGAAGGCGCTTCACGAACAGTTGGCCGGAATCTGACACCCGGAACGATCGTTGTATTTGAATCCACAGTATATCCCGGTGTAACGGAGGATATCTGTGTTCCGATCATCGAAAAGGAAAGCGGATTGAAATGCGGCGTTGATTGGAAGATCGGTTACAGCCCGGAAAGAATCAACCCGGGTGATCGCGTTCATACGTTGACCAATATCCGCAAAATCGTCTCGGGTATGGATGAAGAATCAGCCCGAGAGATCAAGAAGGTGTATGATATCGTTATCAAAGCGGGCACTTTCCCCGTTTCAAGCATCAAAACGGCGGAAGCTGTCAAGGTCGTTGAGAACAGCCAGCGCGATATCAATATTGCGTTCATGAATGAGATCGCAATCATTTGCGATAAGCTGAAGATCGATACGGATGAAGTGCTTGCCGGCATGAATACCAAATGGAACGCGCTCGGATTCAAGCCCGGCCTTGTCGGAGGGCACTGTATCGGCGTAGATCCGTATTATCTGACCAACGCGGCTGAAAAGCTCGGTTACCACAGTCAGATCATTCTGAACGGACGCAAGATCAATGACAGTATGGGTGCATTCGTAGCGGACGCTGCGATCAAGCAAATGATCGAAGCAGGCATGGCGCCGAAGAAGTCGACGGTTGTGATCCTCGGCATTACGTTCAAGGAGAATTGTCCGGATACGCGCAACAGCAAGGTCGTCGATATCATCAACCGCCTGAAAGAATACGAGATCGAGCCGATTGTTTCGGACGCATGGGCAGACGTCGCTGTGGCAAAACAGGAATATGGCGTGGAACTCGTTCCGTTTGCAGAATTACCGAAGGCGGATTGTGTGATTGTAGCTGTTGGACATAATGAATACAGGTCAATGTCTATGATGCGGCTGAAAGACTTGTTTAAGGAAAGCCTTTCGGATGAAGAAAAAATACTGATCGACGTCAAGAGCCTTTACCGTATGGATGAATTGAAAGCATCCGGTATGCGGTTTTGGAGACTGTAAGCGGAAATAAGGTGCAGAGCAGTTCATCGCTTCTATGCGGCATCTGCGATAGTTGAAGACGGAGAGTGTTTCAATGAAGGTTTGTCATTTGTCAAGCGCACACGGTCAGGAAGATACGAGGATTTTTCATAAAGAATGTGTGTCTCTGGTTAAAGCGGGATATGAAGTATATGAAGTAACCAAGGGGGCTACCTACGATAAACATGGCGTGAGAGTTATTGGGGTTTCTTCTTCGGGAAAAGGTCGGATCGGCAGAATGACCAGAATGACGAAGGCAGTATACAGAAAAGCGCTGGAGATAAACGCTGAATTATACCATGCGCATGATCCTGAGCTTTTGCCGATTCTGATGAAGCTCAAGCGAAAAGGAAAGAAAGTCATTTTCGACAGTCATGAGCACACGGCGAGCGCTATCGAGGAAAAAACCTACATTCCAAGGCTTTTAAGAAAAACAGCCAAATTGCTGTATGAGTCTTATCAAACGCGCGTTTGCAGGAAACTGGATGCCGTTGTGACGGCAACGCCGAATGTTACGGAGTATTTTCGAAGTGTCGGATGCAAACGCGTGGTCGATTTGTGTAATTTTCCAATCTTGAACTGTGATTTTCACGAACCGGATTATTCGTCTCGTACAGTTTCTTTTGCCGGGGGGATTTCGCCTCAGTGGAATCATGAACACATTATTCGTGCGTTGAGAAGCGTCGATCGTGTAAAGTATGTTTTATGCGGCGCAGCGAAAGAAAGCTATTTGGAAAAACTGAAAGCGGAAGATGCGTGGGGCAAAGTCGACTTTCAGGGACGCATTCCATTTGAACAAGTGCCGGACGTGCTGGCACGCTCTGCTGTTGGCATGTCCCTGCTGACGCCCGGAGCGAATACGGACTGGAACAACGGCAATATGGCTAATACCAAGATATTCGAGGAAATGATGGCCGGATTGCCAGTGATTTGCACTGGGTTTGTACGTTGGAAGCGGTTTGTAGAAGAATACGATTGCGGGATTTGCATTGAGCCGGATAATGAGATGCAAATTGCAGATGCGATCAAAAAACTGATTGATAACCCTACACTTGCAAGAGTAAAAGGATTGAATGGCAGAAGAGCGGTTGAAACTGCTTTCAACTGGGGGGAAGAAGAGAAAAAACTGGTAGCATTATATCAGGAAATCGAAAGCGAGGATAATCATGATTAACGTAATCGGACTCGGCTATATCGGGTTGCCCACCGCGCTGATGATGGCGTCGCACGGCGTTGAGGTCATCGGTACGGACTATAATAAGGAACTGGTCGCTACGCTGAATGCGGGCAAGACGACCTTTAAGGAAAAAGGACTGGACGAGCTGTTTGACGCAGCGGTCAAGGCGGGTATCCGCTTTACAACGGAGTATCAGGTAACGGATACGTACATTGTTTCGGTTCCGACGCCTTACGATAAATTCAGCAAAAAGGTCGATCCCTGCTATGTGGTCGCCGCGGTGAAAGACGTTATGAAGGTTTGCCCGAAAGGTGCGACGGTCGTCATTGAATCCACGGTTTCTCCGGGAACGATCGATAAATATGTGCGTCCGGTCATTGAAGCAAACGGCTTCAGGATCGGGGAGGATCTAAACCTGGTCCATGCGCCGGAGCGCATCATTCCGGGCAACATGGTCTATGAACTGCTCCATAACAACCGCACCATCGGCGCGGACGACCGTGCGATCGGCGAAAAGGTCAAGGAATATTACGCCTCTTTCTGTCAGGGCGAGATCGTCGTGACCGATATCCGCACTACCGAGATGACCAAGGTCGTGGAGAACACATTCCGCGCGGTCAACATCGCGTTCGCCAACGAGCTTGCCAAGATCTGCCGTCATGACAATATGGACGTGTATGAGATCATCCGCATCTGCAACATGCATCCGCGCGTGAACATCCTGCAGCCGGGTCCCGGCGTCGGCGGACACTGCATCTCCGTCGATCCATGGTTCCTCGTCGGAGATTATCCGTCGCTTGCCAAGGTCATTGACGAATCCATGAAGACGAATGACGGCATGCCGGATTTTGTGCTGAATCGCATTTATGAGATCATGAAGGAAAAGGGCATGACCGATATTACCCGTGTCGGTTTGTACGGGCTGACCTATAAGGAAAACGTCGATGATATGCGCGAATCTCCGACGCTGCAGCTTTTGGAGAGTCAGGAACGGCACCTCGCAACAGGTCTCAAGGTCTATGATCCCTTCATCGAAAAGGACGTGGTCGCGAACCAGTATCACGATCTGGAAGAATTCCTCGCCGCGGTCGATTTCGTGGTCATTATGGTCAAGCACAACGAGATCAAAGAGAATATGGACAAGCTTGCGGGAAAGGTCGTTCTGGACTGTCATAATATCTGCACGCTGCTGGGTGTGTATCATATCTAATTTGCCCGCTTTGGCGCGGGATAGAGGGAGATCAGACAAATGATCAAGAAATTATGCGTTCTTTCGCCGTATTACCCGTCAAAAAAAGATCCGCACTATGCTTTCGTCGGAACGCTGATCGAAGCGATTGCCGATATGGGAGTCGAGTGCCATGTGATTTCCCCAGTTTCATACATAGAAAGAAACCACAGGGCAGAATCCAGAACGGAAACAACGGCAAACGGGGCGAAGGTATTTGTTCACTGCCCACGTTTTTTGAACCTTCCGAGCAGAAATAGAATTCGCTTCACATATCGGTTTTCAGTTCGTACAAAGCGAAAAGCCATCAAAAAGGCTTTTGACGAACAGGTAGGTAAATGTGATGCGATTTATTCGCATTTCCTTAAATCGGGGATAAACGCGGGGTGGTTGTCTGAGCAAACGGGGATACCCGCGTTTGTTGCGATCGGGGAGAGCAAACTCCAAAATGAGAAGCTTTGTCTTTCTTTGTTCGGAGACGATATCAGGAATCACATGAAAGGTGTTGTTGCTGTGTCATCAGCATTAAAATCTGAAGCGCTGCAGATGGACGTTTTCGCAAAGACGACGCCGATCGAGGTGTTTCCCAACAGTATTGATACCGGATTGTTCAGACCGCTCGATAAAAACGATTGTCGGAATAAGCTGGGGATCGGAGAGGATGATTTCGCCATTTCGTTTGTTGGCGCTTTTATCAAGAGAAAGGGATTTGATAAACTGCAGGAAGCGATCGCACGGCATCCGGACTGGAAATGCATATTGATCGGCGCAGGGGAGCTTTCAGTAACCCTGCCTCCGTCTCAGGTCGTTTTCAGCGGGAGAATTCCGCATGATCAGATCCCGGGCTATATCTGCGCTTCGGATGTCTTTGCGCTTCCTACGAAAGCAGAGGGGTGCTGCAATGCGATCGTTGAAGCAATGGGTTGTGGACTTCCAATTGTTTCTTCGGACCGTTCATTTAATGATGATATTCTCGATGAAACAAATTCCATTAAGATAGATCCGGATAGTGTTGATGCAATAGAACAGGCCATCGTGCAACTAGAACAGAATAAAGAACTACGTAGCCACCTTTCTAGTGGAGCGCTGAAGACAGGTCAATCTTTGTCTATTACGAACCGTGCGGCAAAAATAGTAGATTTCATGGAGAAGAACTTATGAATCGATCCTTGGAATTACGGATCAGTTTTCAAATATTCAGCAAAGTGTTTTTTGCCTTTTATATTGTTTATTCAAATGTTCTCAGCTTTTCTCTGTTCACAATCAGAGGTTTGTCAACTGCACTGTTAGCATGCGCAGTTATGCTGCAACTGTTACACGATAAGGTTAGACTTCATTTTGATAAGAGTTTTATTGCTCTACTGCTCTTTGCGTTATATGCCTATGTATCCGGCTTTTTGGTTGCCTATGACTTTGACAAGGCTTTGAGCACGTTGCTTTCTTTTGTTGAATATCTGGTCGTCTTTTATTTGGTGATTTGCTATATTATATCTGACGGAAAGCCGGATTTTCCGATGCTTGTTTTTATCTTACAAGCGTTGCTGACTGTTGTTTTCATGGTTTTTCGAGGTGTCGGAACAAAGAGAATCAGCATCTCGGATATTGTTAATGTCAATACGATTGGCACAACGCTGGCTTTTGCAATTGGGTTTGTTTTGTATCTGTTAATCGCAAGGAGAAATAGACCGATCAACTGGGTAATCGGTATTGCATCTATTGCTGCGTTATTAGTCGGAATACTGTTGACCGTTTCCAAGAAAGCGATTATCGGCGGCGCGGCATTGATTGTTCTATGGATCGTTTTATGCTATCGTTCCATGTTTGCAAGAATAAGGCTAATATGGAAATTGCTTATTCTTCTTGGATTTGTTGTTACAGGAGTATATGTATACAGATGGTTTATGTCCCAGTATGCTTTTCAAATAGAAGTTTTGCTGTATCGAATGGATAATTTGTATGTCGGAGACAGTGATCAGGCAAGAATTTATTATATCAAAGAAGGTTTTCGTATCTTTTTATCACATCCGATCTTTGGCGTTGGGTTGAACAATGCGCGATATTATAATATGCTAAAAGAGACATATACGCACTGTTTGTATTCCGAATTACCGGCATGTACCGGCATTATTGGGACATTTATTTTTGGATATACACTCGTCCGACCGTGGGTTATTATCTCAGAGAAGCGGAAATCATACAAACGGATAGATCAAATTCTCAATACGCGCACCAAGTATTTGTTAGCGATATTTGCGGTGTTTTTTGCAATTAACTTTACACAGATTGCTTTTTATGCTCAAAACTTAATGTATGTTTTAGCCATTATTACCGGATTTGCAGTCAGTGCACCTCTTATGAATGGGCAGGAACAGGAAGTGTTGAATGAAAAAGGTTCGTTCGCTGGTTAGATTTGCTATAAAAAAAGGCGTTTTCAAATACCTTGGCGATAAATCATATTTGAAACTTTTATATTGGGCTTACATGGGGAAAAGACTGCACTTAAAGAACCCGGTTACGTATAATGAGAAACTGCAATGGTTGAAACTATACGACCGCAAGCCCATATATACAAAGATGGTAGACAAGTATGAAGCGAAGAAATATGTTGCGGATCGGATCGGAGAGGAATATATCATTCCGACGTTAGGCGTTTGGAACCGTCCGGAGGATATTGATTTCAGTACGCTGCCCGATAAGTTTGTTTTAAAAACGACGCATGATTCCGGCGGAATTATCATTGCAGATAAAAACGTTGGGTATGACAGAAAGAAGATTAATACGTTTTTCAATGAACGTTTATCGCGCAGTACATACGAGATTCAGAGGGAGTGGCCATACAAGAACGTTCCGAAGCGGATCATCGCCGAGCAGTATATGGAAGATGATAAAACACATGAGCTTCGGGACTATAAGTTTTTCTGCTTTGACGGTGTAGTGAAGGCAATGTTTATTGCAACAGACAGGCAGAGCGATAAACCGACTGCGTTCGATTTCTTTGATCCGGATTTTAACTGGCTTGATATCCGGCATGGGCATCCGAATGCGGAGACAAAACCGGAGAAACCGATCAACTTCGAGCTGATGAAGGAGATATCGGCAAAGCTGTCAAAAGGTCTTCCGCAGGTGAGAGTGGATTTATATGAAATTAACGGAAAGGTGTATTTCGGCGAATTGACATTTTTCCATCACGGCGGTATTGTTCCGTTCGATCCGGAACAGTGGGATCGCATCTTCGGCGATTGGATCAAGCTTCCCGAACGGTATGAATGAAAGGATCTGTTTATGAGAATTATGCTGCACGGCGCAGTCAATTTGAGCAATTACGGGGATTATCTGTTTGCGGAGTTGTTCTATACAACACTTCGGAATAAGGGAGTCCAGGCGGAATTCTATAATCATCCGAAGTACGGGATCAGCAGCTTTTTTGTAGAGCATCTTGGATACAAACCGGAAAAATGCAGCTTAAAAGAGATGGTTAAGGGCTGTGATGCCTTTGTTTTTTTCTCCGGTGGTTATTTTGTTGAACCAAGCAAAAAAGGTTTTTTGGCAGAAACACGTCATATTCATCGGTATTTATATCCGGCATCTTTTTTTATGCATGCCGGAAAGCCGATTTATGCGCTCGGAGTGGGCGCCGGACCATTTAAAAACGCTGCATTCAGCAAAAAAGCAAGAACGATTCTGAATTATGCGACAAAGGTCACGGTCCGAAATGAAGAATCTCTCCAATACTGTGAAGAATTCGGAATCAAGAACGATATTCAGGTAACGGCAGATACCGCTTTGGTAATCCGTGAATATCTGGAAAAGGAAAAGCAAAATGTTCCGAAATTTGAAACGGAAAACGGGAAGAAGATGCTGCTGTTCCACATCGACAGTAATCCGGAAGTTACGGCAAAACTAAAGGAGAGCGTTGTTCCTGCAACGGTACGCTTTTTAAAGGCGCATCCCGATTATCAGCTGTATTTGGCTGCCGATGGCATAAAGAAAGAACGGCATTATCAGAATTATGAAGCGATGTTTGCCGGATGTGATCCGATCGTTTTGAAATATGATGATCCGTGGAAATTGACGCGGCAGATCGAGCGCGCGGATCTGATTATCACGACAAAGCTGCATGTTGGCATCGTTGGCTCTGCACTGGGCAGGTCGGTAGTTTCGTTCCCGTTCGTTCCCAATAAAACGTTACGGTTTTATAAGCAGATCGGCGAAGCAGACAGATGCATTCCGCTGAAGGAGATCACAACGGAAATAGCATATCAAATGCTTGAAGCATTTAAGGACCGGATGATTACTGTGCCGCAGGAATTGATCGATAAGGCAAAGCTGAATTTGGAGCTGCTTCCCAAAGGATAGTTGATCAAAGGTCGCTTTTAGAATGAGAAAAAAGAAAGCACTCATAAATACGATATTTTCGATGCTGTTGGAAGTGATCACGGTCGTTGCCGGATTTATCCTTCCAAGATTGTTCATCGGAACGTTTGGCTCTGAAGTCAACGGGTTAATATCTTCGATAACAAGTTTTATCGGATACATTACACTGCTTCAATCCGGTGTAGGAACGGTTGCCAAGGCTGCTATGTACAAGCCCTTGGCAAAGAAGGATCACGACAAGCTTTGCGTTATCGCAAAAACCGTAGAATCCTTTTTCCGGAAGATCGCATTTATTACCATCGCATATATCGCCATTCTCGCATGCCTGTTTCCGACGCTGATCGCCCCGGACACGGGATCGTTTTTGTATACGGCTTCATTGGTGGTGATTATAGGAATTAGCACCGCAGCACAGTATTTCTTTGGCATTACGCACCAAATGCTGCTGGAGGCGGATCAAAACTCCTATGTCTATTCAATCCTGCAGATTGCGACAGTCATCGTCAACACGGTGGTATCCGTTATACTGATCAAGGCAGGCTGCTCAGTCCAGATCGTGAAACTGGGCAGCGCCGCTATTTTTGTATTGCGTCCGCTGCTGCTCAGCATTTATACCAAGAGAAAGTATAAGCTTTACGGCAAATTTGAGGTCGATAATTCGCTGATTAAGCAGCGTTGGGACGGTTTTGCGCAGGCAATTGCGTATTTTATTCACTCAAAGACCGATATTTTTGTGCTGACACTGTTCGCCAGATTCAGTTCGAACGTTTCATTGAGCCTGGTTTCCGTTTACAGCGTTTATCATCTGGTCACGACCGGCTTGACGGCTTTTATCCGTGCGATCGAACGGGCAGTCACGTCGGCGCTCGGCAATATCATTGCGTTGGGAGAGCGGGACACGCTTGTCAAGACGTTCCAAACGTATAACAATTTCATGCATATCCTGTGCACGACGGTGTTTGCGACCGCAAGCATAACTGTGTTCAAGTTTATCGGCATCTATGTTAAGAACATTACCGATGTGGAATATGTGCAATATGTATTCGGTTATATTATTATCGCGGCTGAGTATCTGTTCTGTTTGCGTTTGCCCTACACCAGCCTTATCAATGCGGCAGGAAAGTTCAAAGAAACAAGAACATCGGCAATTATAGAAGCGATATCGAATATCGTTGTTTCGGTGATACTGGTGACGAAATTCGGATTGATTGGCGTAGCGATCGGAACGTTTGTCGCTATGGCATACCGAACGATTTCCTTTATGATCTTTTTGCATAAAGATATTATCTGCTTAAGCATCGGTACACAGATCAAGAGGTATTTGCTTTCTTTTGTGATCTACGGGGCTTTGGTTTATGCAGCTTCACTGATCAATATTCAAATCACACACTATGTGTCATGGATCCTTTATGCGGGTATCACGTTTGCGGTAACCGGTGTGGTCACATTGCTGGTTAATCTTCTTGTGATGCGAAAAGAAACCGTTGCCGTAGTCAAAACCTTCATCAAACGACTGCCCCAGAAACGGGTGGATTCCTGATACCCATTTGGATAGGGCAGAAAGAGGCAAAAATATATGAGAAAAATCATGACCGTATTCGGCACGCGACCGGAAGCAATCAAGATTTGTCCGTTGGTCAATGAAATGAAAAAGCGGGCAGGGCTGCAGGTCGTCGTATGCGTGACAGCGCAGCACCGGCAGATGCTGGATCAGGTGCTGGAAACATTCGGCGTCATGCCGGATTACGACCTGAACATCATGAAGGACCGGCAGACGCTGTTTGACATTACGACCAATATCCTGAACGGGATCAAGGCGGTGCTGGAGAAGGAAAAGCCGGACGTCGTTCTTGTCCACGGCGACACCAGTACGACGTTCGTTACGGCGCTTGCATGCTTCTATCTGCAGATCCCGGTCGGTCACGTGGAAGCAGGACTTCGGACCTACAATATCTACAGCCCGTATCCGGAGGAGTTCAACCGAGAAGCCGTGTCGATCATCTCACAGTACAACTTTGCGCCGACGCCGCTTGCACGCGATAATCTGCTGCGCGAAGGTCGCAAGCCGGAGAATATCTATGTCACCGGCAACACGGTCATCGACGCGATGCAGCATACGGTGAAAGCGGATTACTCACATCCCGAATTGGATTGGGTGGGCGACAGCAAGCTGATCTTCATCACGGCACACCGCCGCGAGAATCTCGGCGAACCGATGCATCATATGTTCCGTGCCATTCGCCGCGTCCTCGACGAGCATCCGGAATGCAAGGCGGTGTATCCCATCCATATGAATCCGGTCGTGCGGCAGGCGGCGGATGAGGAACTGGGCGATTGCAAGCAGATCCATATCATCGAGCCGATCGAGGTCTTTGACTGCCATAACTTTGA
>JAEEGL015967548.1_pt1 | contig 15482 bp, 13 predicted proteins | sample 9134231 | NCBI WGS metagenome assembly JAEEGL01 (sample SAMN16246548, study PRJNA631951) | gut metagenome | biome: gut microbiome; feature: rumen; material: fiber-attached | host: Bos | place: Iran: Karaj | collected 2018-10
GCTTGCAAATTATTTGTTCGTTAGCGAGTTTTAACTTGCTCGCGAAGGCTCGCATTTTTTGCTGCGCAAAAAACCGTTAAAACTCGTAAACTTTTATATTTTAATTATTAACGCACCGGATTTCTGGTCTTTGGGCAGGGAGTCCGGTGGTTTTATTTTAACCTGAATAAGGTCTCCGGACTGTGGTACAAAGGGTGCTTTAGGAAGCCTTGTATTGTTTGCATCCGGCAGGGTTACCAGGACCAGGCCAAGTTCGCTGCAGCCGTAAAATCCGCACATATAATTCGGCAGTTTTATTTTATCAGAAGTAATGCGGATGGAAAGATTTTGTTTATCTGGCCCTTCGACAGGCTCAGAGAGTCGTTCGCTTCTCGAGCTTACGGACAGAAAGCTTAGGGTTGCCCTTTCTTTAGGAAGCTTTGCCCTTTCAGAAAGCTGCTGTAATTTTTTGGGTGCATCCTGAGTTTCAAAAGCAAAATTACACCATTTACATTTACTTCCGGTATAAGCTTTAAAACCATCCATAGGACATTTTCCTGCATGTGGACAAGGGGCAATTACACGGCTTCCGCTTTTAATAAATCTATCCCTTAATAATGCAAGAGTCCTGGCAGCCTTTGGAACTCCCGGTTCTACCAAAAGAAAGCCTGCTTTTTTTTCTGTATAATGCTGCAGCTGGTCAAAATATTTTTTTACTTTAAATTCCGGAGGCATATCACTTGCCTGATCCAGTTCGTTAAACATGTTGGCACAGGTAACAAAAGAAGCCTTATTCTTAATTGCAGTACCAAAACTTCCCTTTACCCGGATAATCTGCCAGGGATTTTCATTTAATCTGGCACAAACAGAAAGAAAAATGTCTTCTCCCAAGGCCATTCCGTTAGCAGAAACATCAAGACAATACCAGACAAGTTTACGGGAACGAAGCTCCGGTCTGGCAAGAAAAAGAGCCGTTACCACTGTTAATGGCCCGCTGCCTAAATCCAGACAAACACAATCAGAATCAGGAAAAGAGATTTCCGGAAGATTAGCAAAAAGTCTTGTAAGACGGACCAGATTCCACCAGGTAAAATAACGGACATAAGAGCTCAACAGAATATTTTCATTCATATAGCCCAAACGACGGCTGGCACGGTCATCAGTCATCTGATGAGAAAGATTTCTTATGTTTTGAGGAAGCTGCTGCAGCTGCCTGCTGTTAAGAGGCTGCAGATCCTGAATAAGGGCATCAAAATCCATAATAAGCTTTTGAGCATCCTGAGGAACTTTTTTTAAATCAAAAAGCGGGAAATTCCTGTCATTCATCATAAAAAATATACAAAAAATAGACTTATGACACAAGGTTTTTGTTGTTTTTATATAAAATTCTTGTTATATTTAACTAAATGTTAAAAATGAGTTTGTTTATCATTCTGTCTATAATCCTCTCCCTAATCTTAATGCCAATCATAATTCATTTTTGTAATAAACATAATCTTTATGACTATCAGGATGAACGCAAACTTCACAGTGGTAACATTTCTCGTCTTGGCGGCGTTGGTATCGTATCTTCCTTTATAATTTCTTCTGCCCTATATCTTATTTTTACAACCCAGCTAAGTATTAAAAGCTCCCTCCCCATCCTCATTGCGGGCTTTATTATTTTTGTTTTTGGTCTTCTGGATGATATTTATACTCTTCCTGCAAAGCTTAAGCTTCTGGTTCAGCTTGCAGCCACAGCCCTTGTAACTTTTAACGGCTACCGTTTTACTCAAATCTTCGGCTGGGTTCTTCCTACCCCAATCAGTTTTATCCTTACCTTTGGCTGGGTACTGGGAGTAATAAATGCCTACAACCTCATAGACGGTCTGGACGGCCTGTGCGGAACCCTTTCTTTTACCGCAGTTGTTACTTTGGGAGTTTTATACATTCTTTCCAACAACATGGAAGCCGGAATCTGCTTTATTCTGGGCGGTGCAATCTTTGGCTTTTTGTGCTTTAACTGGCCTCCTGCCAAGCTCTTTATGGGAGACGACGGCTCTCAATTCCTGGGCTTTATGATTGCAACCATTCCCCTTTATACTTCCAGCGATATTTTTGAATACAACAAATTCCTTATTATGCTTATCCTTACAGCCTTCCCTGTATTTGATACAATAGCAGCAATCTGGCGCCGCCTTAGAGATAAAAAACCTATTATGTCTCCGGACCGCTCTCATCTGCATCACAAGCTGCTAAATATTGGTTATACAAAAAAGCAGGCCCTTCATCTTATTGTCTTTATTCAGGTGCTTTTGTGTACAATGGTAATTCTTTCTTTCTTTATTGGAAAACTCAAAGGAACAGCCATTCTTCTGGAAGGTTTTATTTTTATGATAATCTTCTTTAGCGTAATTCACTACACAAATCGCGCAATCAACAGAAAGAATCTTGCTAAAGAACTGGCTGCTGTAGACGGCAGGGAATTGCCTAGCGAAGAAGAAGCCAGTGTAAATGAATTAGTAAAAGACAAGCACAGTTAATTTTATTATTTCTTTAATCCCCAAAAATTTCTTTTTTGTGAAATTCTCCAAGCATACAAAGCAGCTGCTCAAGATTTGCTTTTTCATCAGCCTTTTTTACATTTAAGGAATCCTTCTTTACAAAAGCATCCAGGTCTATTGTAAAGCGGTTCATTGAAAAATGCTGGAAAACAAGAACTTTCTGCCAGAAGGAATTAAAATCTTCCTGCTTTTGATTTTTATAAATCTGTAAAAGTCGGTCTCTGTAAGGAATAAAAAAGCCCTTTCCTTTAAGCTCTGAATAACCCACCAGCCAGAGCTGAGGAAGAGATGCCTTTTTTGAAGAATCTGAAGAAGCCGCCTTGAGCAGGTCAATATGCAGACCTGCGGTTTTCTCTGCCATCCACAATTGACTTTCCAGAACAAGAGCTTCTGCTTTTTCTCCCCCTTCCTTCATAATTGTACGCAGTTGGGCTGTTTTTGCACTGTGAACCGGGGTTTTATTTAGAATAATTACATTCTTTCTAAAATCTATTCCAAGCTCAGGATTCTTTTTAAAAAAGCCTTCTGCCAGCTTTCCTGCCTGTCCGCATAAATATCGCCGGTTTTGTTCTCTCTGTTCATCTTTTCCAGGATTATCTCCAATGACAATCAGTTTAATCTCATCTTCCTGACTAATTTTATCTAAATCGCTGTTATAAACCAAAGGAGTTTCAAAAGGATATTCAGGTGTTTTAGCCTGCATGGCGGCCTTTTTTTGAAGTTCTTTGAGATTTGGAAGCCTTTGGCTCCATTCTTCTATCTGTTTTTTAAAATCTTCTCTAAATCTGCAGAAAACCTGCCACTGCCGTGTATTCAAAAAAAACACTCCCATTTTTTTATATTATGTGATAGAATATAGCATATATTGTTTTAAAAAGAAATCTTTAAGCGATATTTGGAGGAGCTATGAAAAAAATTCTCGCTTTTGTTGCACTTGCAGCAATGAGTTTTTCTTTGTTTGGTCTGGACATTTTTAATTATGTTCAGATTAATGGTAATGTTAAAAATTACACACAGATTGATTATGACATCGGTTCAAAATTTGGAAGTTACACAAGAACACCTGTTCTTAAAACAATCACAAGTCTTGATAATGCAGGCCGTGCTGTAGAAATTACAGAGCTTTCTGCAAGAGATGCCATCCTCAGTAAGATTTCAAATAAATATGATGTATATGGAAACCTTGTAGAACAGACCTGTTACGATGCAGATTCCAAGCTTATGTGGAGAACTGTTGTAACATACACAAACGGACAAAAAACAGATACTTCTGAGTATGATAAAAACGGTATTCTCCGTTCCAAAACCATTTACACATATACAGAAGGAAAGATTTCTGATGAAACCGGTTATGATGGAGACGGAGCCCTTTTGTGGAAAATTATTTATAAGTATAACAAGAACGGCAAATATTCAGATGTTCTTGAATATTCTGCAGACGGTTCTCTTGATGTTCAGGAAACCTATACTTATTCAGAAGACGGCAAACTCGACAGTCTTGTATCTTATGATACATACACAGAACAGACAGACAGAAAGGTTTTCCGTTATGCTTCAAATGGAACCCTTTCTGAAATTACAACCTATGATCTTGCAAAACAGGTTACTAACCGCATAATTATCAAATACGATGCCGGCGGCAATGTTAATAAGGTTTCTGAATATAATGTTGCCCCTAAATTTGGAACAACTGTAAACGAACTTGTTTCTATGTCTGAATATACATATCAGTAATAAGAATTTTTGTTTCCAAATGTAAAAAAGTAAATAAAGAGGTTTATTATGAGGACAATCGGAATAAAGCTTGCAGACGGAACCTTTTATCCAATAATGGAAGAAGGTTCTGCCCAGAAAAAAACTCTTGAACTGACAACCGCTCACAACAATCAGACCTGCGTTATGGTTGATTTATACCGTTCAAAAAGCTGTTCAATGGACGATGCAGAATATATTGATACCCTCAAAATAGAAAACCTTAATGAACATCCAAACGGAGAGCCAAGCATTTCTTTTGATGTTGGCCTTGACGAAGATGGAGAGCTTTCGGCTTCTATTGCAGATCCGGAAACAGGTGCAACAAGTAATTCTGAAATTACCCTGGTTTCCAGAACTGCAGAAGAAAGGCTGCAGGCAGATGATTACTCCATCGAAGAAAGTCCGGAAGAAAAAGAAGAAAAATCCGGAAACGGAGCAGCCGTAGCCGCAGGAGTTGCCGGAGTTGCAGCAGGAGCAGGTCTTCTTGCCGCCGCCGCAGTAATGGCCGACAGGGACAAGGAAGAAGAAGCACCTGTTGATGAAGATGCCACAATTACAGATGAAGCTGGTCTTGTGGATGAGGATGCCGCAATTGTGGACGAAGACGCAACCATTGTTGATGAGGACGCCCCTCTTGTGGATGAAGACGCAACCATTGTTGATGAGGACGCCCCTCTTGTGGATGAAAATGCCTTTGTTTCAGACCAGGATGCAACTTTTGCAGAAGAAGCTCCTGTTGTGGACGAAGATGCCGCTTTTACGGACGAAGATGCCACAATTAAAGAAGAAGCCCCTCTTGCAGACGATAACACAATTATTTCAGACGAAGGTGTTTCAATTGTCGATGAAAATGTAAATTTTGCAGAAGAAGAGGCTCCTCTTGGTGATGAGGATGCGACTTTTGCTGATGAAGAGGCTCCTTTTACAGAAGAAGATGCCCCTGTCGTTGACGAAGACGCTACCTTTACAGAAGAAGATGCTCCTGTCGTTGACGAAGACACAACTTTTGCAGATGAAGATGCCACAATTGTGGATGAAGACGCAAGTATTTCAGATGAAGACACCACAATTTCAGACGATGACGCAACTTTTGCAGAAGAAGACACCACAATTTCAGACGACACTACACAATCTGCTGATGAAGATTTTACCTTCTCAGAAGATGAACTGCCTGACTTTGGCGAAGAGTCTGCCTTTTTCCAGGATGATGCTGCCCAGGAAGGAATTCCTGATTTTGAAGACTCCGAAACAGCTCCTGCAACAGCAAGCGGCCTTACTTTTTCGGGTCTTTATGATAAAGAAACAGAAATGGGAAATTCTTCTGAACATCAGGAAGATGATTTTAAGAAAAAAACCAAGACCCCTGTTATTATCTGCATTGTTTGTGCAATAATCTGTATTGTTGCAACCCTTCTTGTGCTTCTGGTGCTTCCAACAAAATTCAATTTAAGATTAAAACATTCAAATAAAACCAAGACAGAAACCGTAGTTGAACAAAGTGCAGAAAAGGACAAGCCTGCACCTGTAGAAGAGAAAGAACCGGATCCTGTTCCTCAAGCCAAAGAAGATGAAGTTGTAGTTATAGAAAAAGCCGAAGAAGTAAAACCTCTTCCTCCTCCTGCTGCAGAAACAAAAGCTGCCGGTGTTACCTACAAAATCAAATGGGGAGACACTTTATGGGATCTTGCAGATACCTATTACAAAAACCCTTGGCGCTATAAGAAAATTGCAAGCTATAACAATATAAAAAATCCGGATCACATAATTTCGGGAACTGTAATAACAATTCCAGCGGAATAGGATTTTTTCCGTGAATAAAAAAATAATTCGTCGTATCCTGTTACCTCTACTTGCAGGCTCTTGTATATTTTTAACTGCCTGTCCAAGTAATGAAAAATTTGGAGCCGATGCTGATTATTTTATAGGTCTCCAAAAACTCAATGAAAAAAACTATGTAGAAGCAAAGGCAAAATTTAATAACTGTATTAAAAAAGGCTCCTACTACTGCGCAAAAGAAAGTGCCCTTCAGCTTACCTTTCTTGGAAATCTTCAGGAAAAAAATGCTTCTGCAGCTTTTTTATATAACAACTTTCCGGGCCCAGACACTCTTCTTGTTCTTGCTCAACATTACTTCGAATCCAATGAAACAAGAAAGCTTTTAGAGCTCACAGAAAATCTTAACTTTTCTAATGCAGATAATGAACTCATAAAACTAAGGCTTTTGTCTTTCCTAAAGCTGGAACTCAAACAGAACTTTTTTAATGAAATTTATACCTGGTTTACAAGCCGCACCATTACTCAGGATCAATATCAGTTTTATAGAGATGTTTACACCCCCCTTATAGAAGACCTTGATATCCTCCTGTTCGAAGAAAATTTTTATTATATGGATTTTGCAATTCAGTATAGAATTTATTTATATAAAAGAGATTATCTTACCGGTTACAGACTTGCAAATTCTCTGCTGGAATATTTTGACCAGGGATTCCTTACTCCCACTGCAAGCCTGGCTTCTGATTTGGGAAAATCTTTTTTATATGGGTCTGAACAAATTGTCCAGGATGCCGTTTATTTAAGAAAAATCGCTGACAGTCCAAGTATTAAAAATACTCCTGCCGAATTTTATTTCTGGTTTTATGCTGCCCGCCTCTATGATGGAGCAAATTTCTATTATAAACAGGCAATTACCTGCTATGAAAACGCAATTTCAGCCGCCGAGGATGATGGTTCTAAACAGGACAACGCTTTGTGGTATCTTCTAAAAACAAAATTAAAGCTAAGTTTGGACCAGACTCTGGAAGATATAGGAAAATATGCTCAAAGCTGGCACGATCCTGAATACTTTGATGACTTTTTTGACTCTCTGATTCCTTCTTTACTTGTAAACGGTAAATGGTCTGCTTTTGAAGCCCTCTTAAATGCCATAGACGGCTATGCTACAAAAGAAGTCAGGGCCCAGATTGCCTATCTTTATGCAAGACTCCTTGAGGAAGGATATATTTCTTTAAGTAACGAAAGAGAAGAGCAAAAAGAAGAAATAATTCGCTCTGCTTACCAGAAGGCCTTAGACAGTAAAACTTCCATTTATTATAAAATTCTTTCCGCCTACAGACTTAAGCTTTCCCCTGCAGAAGTGGAAAAGCTTCTTGGTTTTGAAGCATCCCCTTCCGAGCCTCAAGACCAGGATCAAAATCAGGAGCTTTTAGATAATGACTCTCCTGCAGATATTCTTTTAAAAGGCTATGCCTATTTTGGTTTTGCAGATAAAATTTATCCTGCATGGCAGCAAATCTACAAAGAAGGAGTTTCGCCACAAACAGGCATTTATATATCAGAATTTCTTTCAAAATGCGCCTTATCAGAAAAAAATGACGAATACCTTGTTCAAGCTTTAAGAATTGCTTCCCGTTCTGCAAACATGACTTCGGAACCTTTTTCAAAGCAGCAACAAAAAAACCTTTATCCACAGAATTTTTTTGAACTAGTAGACACTTATTCAAAAAAGTACGATATTAGTAATTCAATATTATATGCATTGATTCGCAGCGAAAGCTTCTTTGACAAAGAAATTGTGAGTTCTGCCGGTGCCGTTGGACTTACACAACTTATGAGTCCTACTGCCGGTGAAATTGCACAAAAACTCAAAATCAAGGAATATTCGCTTACAGACCCGGAAACAAACATAATGTTTGGAAGCTATTATCTTTCTGAGCTTATCAAACGGAGTGAAGGTTCTCTTTTAAGAGCCTTTTTCTCCTATAATGCAGGCTTTAGAAAGGTTACTACCTGGCTTAACAGCTCTATGTTTGATTTTGGTAAAACAGAAAACATGGATCTGTTTCTTGAAACAATTCCTGTTTCCGAAACCCGCGAATATGGCCGCAAGCTGGTTGGCGCTGCAGTAATGTATGAATATTTATATGAAAATTCAGACTTTTCGCAGATTGTGGAAGGTCTCTTAAAATAGGATAAAAAATTATGGATGCTCCATTAGCTCATTTACTTCCGGCTTTTTTTCATTTTACAAAAATACAGGCTACCCAGCTTGTTCTTTTGCTTGGACTTATTCTTTTTATTGGCGCCATTGGCGGCTGGCTTTTCCAGAAACTCAAAATTCCTCAAGTTGTAGGTTATATCGTAATGGGAATTATTATTGGTTCTTCGGGATTCCACATTCTGGAGCCAAATGTTATAGCCGCACTTGATCCAATCAGCACTGTAGCGCTTTCTCTCATCGGTTTTTTAATTGGTGGCGAACTGAAATTTAATGTCATCAAGAAATACGGCAAACAGTTTGTCAGCATCCTTCTTTTTGAAGCCATTACTCCCGCTATTGTTGTCGGCGGCCTTGTAACTCTTGTTGTATGGCTTTTTACAAAAGATATTATTCATGCTCTTTCTCTTGGCCTTGTTCTTGGTGCAATTTGTTCTGCAACTGCTCCGGCTGCAACAACAGATGTTCTTGCTGAATATAGAACCCGGGGACCCCTTACAACAACAGTTTATGGAATTGTTGCCATGGACGATGCAGTTGCCCTTGTTCTTTATACAATTGCCTCAACTATTGTCACTCCTCTTATAGGCGGAAATTCTCTTGGTTTCTGGCCTCAGCTGCTTAATATTCTAAGAGATATTGTTGGTTCCCTTCTTATTGGAGGGGCTTTTGGACTTTTGCTCAGTCTTATTACACGACATCTTTTAAACAAAGAAGGAAGAATTCTTTCTTTTGCTTTGGGCTGCCTTTTTTTAAGCACAGGAGTCTGCGAAGCCTTTAATTTTGATAATATCCTTGCCGCAATGAGTCTTGGCTTTGTCATGGTAAATTTTGCTCCGGTAAAAACCCGCTCAGTCTTTTCTCTTGTAGATAAATACACTCCACCAATTTATGTTCTTTTCTTTGTTCTGGTTGGCGCAAAGCTTAATATCTGGATAATTACACCATTCTTGGGTTTAATTGCACTTTTATATGTTTTAGGAAGAACTCTTGGTAAATCCATAGGCTCTATATTTGGTGCCTGGCTTACCAAAGCTCCAAAAAGTGTTCAAAAATATCTTCCTTACTGTCTTTTGAGTCAGGCCGGTGTAGCTATTGGTCTTTCTATTGCAGCAGGAAATGATTTTTCCGATTCCATTGGTCCCGAAATCCTTCTTATAATCACCGCAACTACTTTTATAGTTCAGCTCATTGGCCCTGTTTTTGTTAAAATCGGTGTAACAAAAGCAGGAGAATGTGGCCTTAACATTACCGTAGAAGATATCAAGAAAAATTCTCGAGTAACTGATGTAAAATGGGGAAAAGAAAAAATCTGTAATTATGATTCTCCGGCAATCGTTTTAGAAACAGAAAGCCTTTTTACAATCCTAAATTCCTTTAGCCGTAATCAAAATCTTAACTATGCTGTAAAAAACAATCAGGGCAAGCTTGTTGGTGTAATAAGTCTTGAACATTTAAAAGAAGTTATGCAGATTGGAGATTTTGCCGAAAGCATGCTGGCTATGGATGTTATGGATCCGGCCAAGATTACAGTTAAGCCTTCTACAAGCCTTCCGGATGCCTACGAACTTTTTGAAGAATACGACATTGATGCTATGCCTATTGTAGACACCGATGGAGAAGCTTTAGGTATTCTGGAAAAAACAACGGTTGATCATTTCCTTCATACAAAAATAATTGAGCTTAACCGTAAGCTTGATGAACTTGATATGTAGAATCAGTGGAATTTATTAGTTTCCGCAACCACCACAGTCACCGCAACTGCTGTTACAGTCTGTTCCGCAATCGCCTCCACAAGCACCACCGCAAGCTCCACAAGAAGCGCGTTTTTCCAGCTGTTCCAGTTCTTCTGCAGTTGCATCTCTAACATCAAGAACTTCAATATCAAAATTCAGGGTTTTACCGGCCATCTCGTGGTTTCCATCTATCTTGATGTTATCGCCGTTAATTTCTATAACACTTACAATTGTTGGACCAGCCGGAGTCATAACCTGAAAATGCATGCCTACTTCAATCGGAGAATCAATTTCAAATCTGTCGCGGGTTATTTCTGCAACAAGTCGTTCATCTCTTTCACCATAGGCATCTTTTGGTTCGATTGTACATGAAAACTTATCCCCGGCACTTTTTCCTTCAAGCTGAGCTTCCAGACCAGGAATAAGATAACCACGACCATGAATATATCCAAGAGGCTCCTGTCCTTCAGAAGAATCAAGAATCATACCTTCCATGTCTTTTAAGGTATAGTTAATTGTGGCAAATTTGTCTTTTGTTATGTTCATTTTTATTAAAATCCCATCTCATCAAAGTTTTTGGCATTATCCTGAACAACTTCTGTTATTTCAGGGCAGGCATCTTTTAAATAACGCTCAATTCCCATCTTTAAAGTCATTACTGCCATAGGACAACCACCGCAAGCTCCTGTCAAATTAAGATGCACTCGTTTTTCATCATCAATGCAGACAAACTCCATATCACCGCCATCTGCCTGAAGCTGTGGTCTGAACATTTCCATAGCTTCTTTTACTGTTGCTTCCATATCTTCCATAAAAACACCCCTTATAAATTATTACACTATTACTATATATAAAGATAATAAAAGTTTAAACCAAAATAAAGATAAAAAAGAATAATTGTGTAAAAATACTTTTTGCGATATGCTTTAACTATGTTTTTAAGCATCATACTTCCTATTTTTCTATGTTTTATTCCTCTGATAATAGTCTTTTTTATCTTTTTATTTGTTTTCAAGCTCAAGGCTAATCAGCTTTCTATAGCAGTTCTTTTAGGTTTAATTGCAGTTCTTCCAATTTCTATAATTCAGTTTTTTCTTCCTTCTCTTAATCTTTTTATTTCGCAGCCGATTCTCCGGGAAATTTTAAAATCCCTTTTATTGTATGGCCTTGTAGAAGAAGCTCTTAAATGTATTTTTATAATCCCTCTGCCTAAAAAAGATAAAGGCCCTTTGGAATTTTTGTTCCTTGCCTTTACAATGGGGCTTGCCTTGGGATGCTTTGAATCAATAGTTTATTATCTTGACCATCTGCAGCTGGCAGCCAGTCGCAGCGCAACTCTTTTATACGGCCAGATCTTTGCAAGAATTCTCAGCTCAGACATAATTCACATGACCTGTACCGGTCTGTGCGGACTCTTTATTTATGGAATCAGGAATAAAAGGCCTCTTGTTACCGCAATTTTTTCTGCAGTTATCCTCCACGGCATCTACGACTTTTTCGCCGGTTTCCAAAACGGTCTTCGCTGGTTCGCCGTTTTTGCCATTCTCCTTTCCATAGCCGAGTGCCGCCTCAAATATTCCGCAATTTCCAACCCAACCACTTGACAACATTTTACGAATTCTATAATATGTTCCAACACGACGCGGGGTAGAGCAGTTGGCAGCTCGTCGGGCTCATAACCCGGAGGCCGCAGGTTCGAGTCCTGCCCCCGCTAAATTAGGCGTTTCCTGATAAAGGAGACGCTTTTTTATTTTAAATTAATCTGCAGGACTCGAAGCGAAGTGAGTGGTCTCAAAAAAGGCGAGCAGTGCGCAGCGTTTTTTGAGAACCGACAACAGGATGTTGCCGGTAGCGAACGAAGCCGGGGTGGAAAGCGGAGCCATGGATGGCGGAGCTTGGAACCCCGAGTCCTGCCCCCGCTACTAGCAGGCACGGATTTAAAACCCTATTTTTTTTACCATAACCTGTGTTATAATAGAATAAACAAAAAGAAAGGAAATAATCATGGCAAAATCAAAATCCCCAAAATCTAAATCATCTTCGGCCACAATCGGATTTGAACAGCAGATTTGGGATGCAGCCTGCGAACTTTGGGGACACATTCCCGCTGCAGATTACAGGAAAATCTTTACCGGACTCATCTTCTTAAAATATATTTCTACGGCGTTTGAAAAGAAATACAAGGAACTTGTAGAAGAAGGCGATGGTTTTGAAGATGACCCAGATGCATACGAAGCCGATAATATTTTCTTTGTTCCACCAGAGGCACGCTGGAGCGAAATCGCAAAGGCTGCTCATACTCCGGAAATTGGAACAATGCTTGACAAAGCCATGATTGCCATTGAAGCTGATAACAAAAGCTTAAAAGGCGTTTTACCAAAGAACTATGCAAATCCAGAATTAGACAAACGTGTTCTTGGTAATGTAGTAGATGTTTTTACCAACATGGATATGAGCGACACAGAAGCAAGTAAAGATTTGCTTGGTAGAACTTATGAATATTGTATTGCTCAGTTTGCAAGCTACGAAGGTGTAAAAGGTGGTGAATTCTATACTCCTGCCAGCGTTGTAAAAACAATCGTAAATATCTTAAAACCGTCAGAAGGGAAACGTGTTTATGATCCTTGCTGCGGTTCAGGCGGTATGTTTGTTCAGTCTGTAAAGTTTATTCAGGAGCACGCAGGAAACAGAAGTAACATCAGCGTATTTGGACAGGAAGCCAATGCTGATACCTGGAAGATGGCAAAGATGAATATGGCCATTCGAGGAATTGATGCAAACTTTGGCGACCATCCGGAAGACACTTTCTTCAACGATCTTCATTCAACTCAGAAGTTTGATTTCATCATGGCAAATCCGCCATTCAATCTGAGCAACTGGGGACAGGATAAATTGCAGAATGACCCACGCTGGGTATACGGACTTCCTCCTGCAGGTAATGCCAACTATGCATGGATTGAGCATATGATTTACCATCTGGCGCCAAACGGTAAAATTGGTCTTGTTCTTGCAAACGGAGCTTTGAGCACCCAAACCTCAGGAGAAGGAGACATCCGCCGTAAAATAATCGAAGCCGATTTGATTGAAGGAATTGTTGCAATGCCAACACAGCTTTTCTACAGCGTAACAATCCCGGTAACTTTATGGTTTATTACCCGTAACAAAAAGCAGACTGGTAAAACTTTATTTATAGATGCTCGCAACATGGGCCATATGGTAGACCGCAAGCACCGTGATTTTTCTGATGAAGATATTACAAAACTTGCAGACACATTTACTGCATTCCAGAATGGCACTCTGGAAGATGTAAAAGGATTCTGTGTCGTTGCAACAAATAAACAGATTGCGGAACAGGATTATATTCTTACGCCTGGTCGTTATGTTGGAATTGAAGAAGGTCCTATAGATGATGAACCATTCGATGATAAGATGAAGCGCCTTACCACTGAACTTGGCGGGATGTTTGCCAAGAGCCATGAACTTGAAGACCAGATTAAAAAGAATCTTGGTGCAATTGGATATAAGATTTAGTGCAACGTATGGTCATTTCCAATAATACTTGACTTTCGACTATTTCGGAGTTATACTCCAAATTAGTCGGACTACCCAAAAAGGGGGCTTTATGTATATAAACCGTCACATTCTGCCATATTTGAACAGAATGAGAAAACAGTTCAGAGTTCTCTTAATTACCGGTTCTCGTCAGGTCGGAAAATCAACTTTACTAAAAGAAAAGTTTTTACCTGATTATGGATATGTTACCCTCGATGATTTTACCGAACTTGGACTTGCACAAAAAGATCCAGCTTTGTTTTTCAAAAATCACCCACTCCCCGTTATTGTTGACGAAGTACAGCGTGCCCCAGATTTGTTTTTACAAATAAAGCTTCTTGCAGATAGTTCAAAAGATAAAGGCCAGATAGTTCTCACAGGTTCACAAAGCTATAAGCTTTTGAGTAAAGCCGCAGATTCTTTGGCTGGCCGTGTCTGCATCATAAACATGACGTCTCTTTCTCTTAGAGAAAAAAATGAAATTGATTTTAATACAGAATTCTTGCCGACATCTGAATACATTGAATCTCGAAAACAAAAAATAAAACCATATAAAAACTTATGGGACCACATTTGGCGTGGAAGTATGCCGGAGCTGGCAGACAAATCAATTGAATGGGAACCATTTTACCGTTCATACATAAGAACATATCTTGATCGCGATGTAGCAGATATAATAAGTCAGAAGAATCTGGTAAAGTTCCACAATTTTATGCAGTGTCTTGCAGCTCGTGTTGGAGAACTGTTCAACGCAGATTCTATTGCCCGTGATGTTGGCGTTACAAGTAAAACAATTGCCGAATGGACAAGCATCCTCGAATCTTCCGGTGTAATCCGTCTTTTACAACCATACGAAAAAAATGTTTCAAACAGAGCTGTAAAAACTCCAAAAGTATTCTTTATGGATACAGGTTTGGTTTGTTTTCTTGTGGGTTGGTCTTCGGCAAGTGTCGCAATGAACGGAGCAATGTCGGGCAGCCTTTTTGAAAACTTTGTCGTAAGCGAAGTAATCAAGTCATATTATAATGCCGGTCACGAAACAGAGAAAATATATTTTTACCGCGACAAAGACAAAAAAGAAATAGATTTGATAATCGAAAAAGATAATATCCTCTACCCAATTGAAATAAAAAAATCAGCGCATCCAACAATAGACATGGCAAAACATTTCTCTGTCTTGTCCAAGCTTTCCGGAGTTTCTGTTGGTCAAGGCTGTATTCTTTGTCAGTGCGATAATCCTTTGTATTTAAGTGATGATGTTATTTCGCTGCCGATTGAGTATGTGTAAGGGGGATGAGATGGAAGAGTGGAAAGAATGTAAGTTGGGGGATTTTGCAAATATAATTATGGGACAATCTCCTGAATCTAAATATTATAATATCAATAAAGAGGGGCTTCCTTTTTTACAAGGCAATAGAACTTTTGGATATAAATATCCTAGCTTTGATACGTATACTTCATACATAACAAAAAAAGCTGATAAGAATGATATAATTATGAGTGTTAGAGCACCAGTTGGTGATTTAAATATTGCGCCAGAAGAATTGTGCCTTGGTCGAGGTGTTTGTTCAATACGAGCTTTTAATGGAGAACAAATGTTTCTCTATTATTTAATGAAAGCTTATCGGAAACAACTTTTAAATAAAGAAAATGGAACCATATTTGGTTCTATAAATCGTAATGATATTAGCAATCTAAAAATTCGTATTCCCTCTCAAGTAATGCAGAAAAAAATCGCCAAAATTCTTTCTAGCATTGATGACAAAATCGAATTAAATAATAAGATAAACGATAATTTAGCGGCTTAGATTTGAATAGAATCTATATCAATTTCACCAGACATTAATTTTGGAAGAAGAACATCGCGAAGTGAAGATAGTTTGTCATTTTGTTTCTCAATATTATTGATTTGTTCATATATAA
>JAEEGL011805266.1_pt1 | contig 15481 bp, 10 predicted proteins | sample 9134231 | NCBI WGS metagenome assembly JAEEGL01 (sample SAMN16246548, study PRJNA631951) | gut metagenome | biome: gut microbiome; feature: rumen; material: fiber-attached | host: Bos | place: Iran: Karaj | collected 2018-10
CGTCGGCATCCTGATCTTCCTCGTCATCCTCGGCGGCATGGTCATGCTGATGAACCGCGCCGGCGGCTCCGCCGCCTTCGGGCGCTGGGCCGTCGAGCACGTCAAGAGCCGCGTCGGCGCGCAGTGCGACCACATCCAGCACGTGTCGACCCAGCTCCCCTACGCCCTCACCGTGGCGGGCATCAGCCTTGTGACCTACATAGCCGCGGGCTTCCTGCGCAGCGCCGCCCTCATCCTGCTGCTCGGCGTCGCACTGACCGTCGGTTTCCTGATGGTGAAGCGCTCGGCCGTCGGCTCCAGGCAGGACTGATGCTCTTCGATTTCACCGTGCGGACGCAGCGCGACCTCGTCGAGGCCGTGCAGCGCTGCGGGATCGTGCCGCTGTTCGAGAACAGCGTCCCCGGCTTTTCGGTGGAGGAGCACGTCGACCCCGCCGCCTGGTTCGGATCGGATCAGGACGGCGTGTGGGAGTGGAAGGGCCCCGTGATCCGCGCGGGCGGCTGCGCCTACGGCAAGTTCTTCGAGCATAAAGCCGCCTTCGTCAGCGCCGATTGGTTCCCCGACCTGGCCAACGTCCGCCGCGACGGCTACGACTTCGACGCCCGCGTCGACGAGGGTCTCGCGCCGCGCGGCGACGCGTTCCTCTACGACCTCGTGGCGCAGCACGGGCCGGTGCTGTCCAAGCGGCTGAAAAAGCTGGGCGAGTACGGCAAAAACGGGCGCAGGGGCTTCGACGCCTCGATCGGCCGCCTGCAGGCCCAGTGCTACGTCGTCATCTCGGACTTCGTCTATGAGACCGACCGGCGCGGACAGGTCTACGGCTGGGGTGTGGCGCAGTACGCAACGCCGGAAACGCTGTTCGGCGCGGACTTCGCGCGCGAGGCCTACCGCCGCGAGCCGCGGGAGTCCTACGAGCGGCTGCTGGCGCACCTGCGCGCGCTGCTGCCCGATGCCGACGAAAAAGCTCTGACGCGCTTTCTCGGCCCGAGGCCGGAATAAAAAAGCAATAACGCAAACACGCCCCCGGCGGTCATCGACCGCCGGGGGCGCTTGTCTGTCAGGAACTGAATGAAAATGCGATTTGTTCCGCCTTGCGGATCGGCGCGAAGCGCCGTAACAGATCCGCATTTCGGGCGGACATGCGCCGCAAACGTGCGAGCGAAAGCGAGTGCGCCGCAGCGGCGCGGGCCTGTCATTGGGACGAAAAACGAAGTTTTCGCCCGGCTCTTTAGAGCTCGAACGGCACGATCTCGCCGTTTTCGGGGTGATGGCCCTGCGTCGTCGCCTCGATCATCATGCCGTGGCAGGCGATGATGACGTCGCCGCACGACGCGTAGCGCCGCAGCACGGCGAGCACGCGCTCGCGCACCGCCTCGGCGGTCTCCCACGGGCGCTCCTCGCCGTCGGGATAGCGGCCGCCGCAGGCAAGATATTCCTTATAAGCCGCCTCGGCGGCCTCTTCCCCGAGCCAGCGGTAGGTCTTGTCGGCCTTCCACTCGTGCAGATCGGTCTCGATGGCGATGTCGACGTGCAGTTCTTTGGACAGGATCGCCGCCGTCTGCACGGCGCGCGTGTAGGGCGAGCTGAGGATCAGCTTCGCGCCGCGCAGGCGTTCGTCCTTCGCCGTCTGCTCGATCTGGCGCACGCCTGTCGCGGACAGCGGCGCCAGGTTGACGCCGAAGCCCTGATAGACCTTGGTGCCGCGTTCGGAGTAATCCGACCGCCCGTGTCTGACAAAATAGAACATGGCTCTTTCCTCCCTCCCGCTATTCGGCCGTCATGCCCTCATGGATCGGGACGTTCTCCTCGTCGATGAAGAACAGGCGATATTGATCGGCGCCGGGCTCGACGTCGACCGTGCCGACGACATGGCCCGACTGCGTGATCTCCTGGTAATCGGCGCCGAGATAGCGGCCGTCGCCGTCGAAGCGCGCCACCAGGATGCGGGCCCTGCGGCCGTTGTCCGGCAGGTCGACGTCATAGTCGATCCCGCCGTCCCCGTCGGGCGCGGAGGCGCCCTCCGTCAAGGCGCGGATCACGATGCGAGCGGCCATCTTGTCTTCGGCGTCGACCGAGTATTTCTGTCCGTACAGATCCTTGATCGCGCCGCCGGCCGGTTCGTCGACCACGCAGTCCTCCAGCGTGACCCAGCCGCGGAAGTAGGCGACGGCGTAGAAGTCGCCCGTCGTGCTGATGTCGAGGTTCGAGCTGCGGATCAGCAGGTTCGTGGGCATGAGGGCGCTCGAGCCGACGACCGTGCCCCAGCTCGCCACGGCGTCCATCGTCAGATGGTCCAGCGTCGCCGTCGCGTCTTCTTCGACGCAGAGGGCAAAGGCCCAGCTCGCGCAGGCGTCGAGCGAGACGGGGCCGCCGGTCAGCGTGGCGTCGTCGAACAGGTGGACGCAGTTGGCGACGCCGACGGAGCACGCCGTCAGCTTGCTGCCCGGCTTGAAGTCGATGATCAGATGGCTGATCGCGCTGTTGATGATATCATTCCCGGTGTTCGTGTACTCGCCGTCGACGGTGAGCGTGCGCACGCCGTCGAAGCTGAACACGCCGTTGCCAAGGATGTCGGCAGCGTTGAGCTCCGTGACCGTCACGCCGTCGATGATGAGCGGGTATTCATAGCAGGGCACGACGCGCACCTTCATGGCGCTGGAGTGTGTGGAGCCGTCGAGGAGCGAGCCGCCCGACAGCGAGTATTCCTCCGGCTCGACGACGACGCTGTCGCGCAGGACGATGCTGCCCTCGTAGGCGCTGAACGCCATGAACGAGCAGTCGGCATCCACCGCGCTGTGGTCGATGATCAGATCGCAGTAGCCGACGCTCACGCCCTCGCGCGCCTTGAGGGTCAGATCGAGCGAGTCGAGCGTCAGCTCGCCTCTGTCGCCCTGGATCGCCGTGTCGCAGGCCGTGCCGGCGAACGTCAGCTTGCCGGGGCCGGTGACCTTCGTATTGCCCGAGGAAACGATGCCCTTCCAGTAATTGCCGATGAAGGTGCAGTCGTTTTCGAAGACGATCTCAAGCTCCTTGACGCTCTGGTTCCAGACGATGAACTCAGCGTTGACCTCATACGGCTCGTCCGGCGCGGTGATCGTCAGCGTGTGCTCGCCGTCGAAGCGGAACACGCCGTCGCCGAGGATGTCGTCACGGTTGTTTTCCGCCACGCTGACGAGCGAGTATTTGCCGCCGATCAGCAGGCCGTAGGTCTTGTAGGCCGTGATCTGCACCTCTTTGGCAGCTTCGCCGCCGCTCTCGCGGATCGTGCCGTCCTCCCAGACGGCGTCCGCGGGCTTGGTGAGCTCGGTAGCAGTGCCGGTGATGTAGATCCAGCTGAAGTCGGCCACGGCGGCCTGCTCCGCGACGACCTCAACATTCGACAAGTCGACGCCCAGTCTGACCTCGTGCGCCGCGCCGAGCAGGCCGTTTTTGCCCTGCACCCTGAGCGTGCTGTAGGAGATGTACAGACCGTCGCGTTTGGCTGCGACGGCCGTGTCGTTCTGCGAGACGATCTCCATATCGACGCTGGAGAACATGGCGTACTCCTTCAGCTCGAACACCGTGCCCTCGTTGCTCAGCGTCACCTTCCCGACGGGGGTCCTCACGTAGAGACCCTGGATCGAGTTCACGACCAGCGGGCGCGGGTCGTGATACTCCCCCGACTTCATCACCCACAGCGATTTGGCGTCGGGATCGTAGGAGAACACGCCGTCGCCGAGGACGTCGGCGCGGTTGGCGCTGGTCACGCGCCTGCCCGCGATCATCAGATCATAGATCGCGTCGGCCTTGTCGATGACGACTTCCGTGGCAGCCGCGCCGCCGGACTTGATGGTGCCGTCTTCAACCTCGGCATAGAACGGCAGGCTGATGGCGCAGCCCTTGAACTCGATGCTGCCCAGGTTCGCCACCGCCGCGGTGCTGCCCCACAGGCGGCCGCTCATGCCGGAGATCAGCAGCTTTTCATTGCCGGTCGTGCCGCGCACCGCGTGGGTGCCCTTGACGGTGAGGTCGCCCGCCACTTCGATGGTGAACTGCGGCGTCTTGCCCCCGCTGCCGCGCAGGATCACGGCGTCGCTCTGCGTCGAGCGGACGGTCATGCCGGAGCCGATGAGCTTCAGATCCTCCGTCGTCGAGACGACGGCCTGCTTCGCCTCCAGCTCCGTCTTGTAGCCGACGTTGCGCAGCGTCAGGCTCATCCCGGCGGAGATCAGCGGCTTGTCCGTCGCCTTGGCGGCCTTGTAGCTGCCGTAGACGGACAGCGTGCCGACGCCGTCGAAGAGGAACTTGCCGTTGCCGAGGATGTTCTTTCTGTTGAGCGACGTGACCTTCACGCCGTCGACGGTCAGATCCCACTCGCGGTAGCAGCAGAACAGGATCGATTTGGCGTAGGGCGTGGCCGACGCGTCGTGCTGAAGCTTTTCCAGCGCCTTGTCGTTGAGCCGCAGCAGCAGGTCGTCGCGCAGCGAGACGCTCTTCAGCGTGTTGTAGCAGTAGCCCTCGAGGCGGCGCTCGATCGAGATGTCGTAGCTGCCGTCCTTATCGAGGTCGAGGAGCGTCCACAGGCCGGTGCTCCCCGTGGTGCCGTGCTCGCCGGTCAGCTCGTCCACTTCCTCCATCTTGATCTGCCCGACGGCCGCGGCGGCATTGAGCGAGGGCATCACATTGGCCAAATGGGCCCGCTCGGACAGCACGACCGTGTCGAGCGAGCAGTCGATCGTATATTGCTCGAGCGGGTCGGCATTTCTGTACACCAGCACATGCACCTGATGCGTGCAGACGGTGCCGCTGCGCAGGCAGATGCGGAACGAGACGTCGAACTCGCCTGCCTGCGTCGGGATGCCGACGAGGCACGGCTGCTGGTCCATGCTCCCCTTGAGGTGCATGCCCGGGACCCCGCCGCCGATCGGCTCGATATCGATGATGGTGTTGCTGTACGCGCCGCAGTTCAGCTTGCAGGTCTTCGATTCGCCGTCGGCGTAGATCGTGATGTTCTGGCTCGTCGTGACCTCGCTCTTCGGCTTGACGGTGATGTTCATCGTCAGCTCGATCTCCCTGCCGTCCGTCAGCAGGATGCGGTATACCGGCTGATACTGGTTGGGCATGGCGGGCGTGCCGGTCAGCTTCGGGGTCGATTTGCCGTCGAACAGCAGGCTCATGCCCTTGGGCTGGACGCCCCTGATCAGGTCGATGCTGAAGAAATCGACGCCGCTGCCGCGCTCGACGTCGAGCGCGAGCGACTTCTCCTTGCCGAAGGGGATGCTCTCATCCCGCGTCATCTTCTCGATCTCGCGGTTTTTATCGAGGATCAGGAACGTCAGCCGGTATGTCTCCGTCGTACCGTCCTGCAGCGTGCGGTGCCACAAGCCCTCGAAGCACCGCACCGGCGTGTCGCCCTTTTTGTATTTGGCGCCGTTCCGCAGGTCCGCCTTCAGCTCGGAGTTGAGCGCCTTTGAAACCGTGAAGCCCGTCCCCGGCTTGACGTCGACGAGCTCCACAGTCTGATCGTAGCTCGCCGCATTCCCGTTGGCCAGCCAGACCCTGGTCTCCTTGCGGTCCTCAAAGGCAAAGCGGCGCAGATATTCCCCGGCGGCGTTCTGCCGGCGCGTCGAGGGCAGCGTCCAGGAGGATTCCGGCGTCAGCACGCAGTCCACCTTGCCGCGGCCGGGATAGGGATACTCCGGCGAGGCGAGCACAGGGAAGGCATAGTGGTGCTCGATCGCATACTCATACGAGTAGATCAGCTCGCGCCGCTCCGGCGTTATGTGCCAGTTGTATTTTTCTTCGTATTTCGGCTCCGAGACGTCCCAATCGTAGCCGTACCGCGCTTTCATCTCGGCAAAGGCATGACCGGCGGTGTCGCCGCTGCGCAGGCAGAAGAAGAAATAATCTATAAAAGCGTCGGCGCACGGCGTGTAGACCGGCTGGGAGAAGCCCACCGTCGTGTGCACGCCGTTTTCCATCAGCGGGCCGATCGTCTTGTCGGTGGACATCACCAGGCAGGAGTAGAAGAACACGAGGCTGTTGGGGGCCGGCGTCGGCATGTGGTTCTTCAGCACGAAGCCGTCGACGCACTGGCGGTTCCTCGCGCTCTTGAAGGTGTGCGGATATCTGCCGCCGCGGAACTCGCCGTCCGTGCCATCGGTGCGGTCAAGGTCGGTGATGCCCACGTCCGTGCGCAGCGTGATATACGAGCAGTTGACCCGGCTCGTCTGGTCGGTCAGCGTGGCGCTGTACGAGCCGTAGCCGAAATCGGTGTTGCCGTGCGTATAGACGATCACGACGCCGCAGGAGGACAGCGCCTGTCCGACGGCGTCGATCGTGGCGTCGACACCCACGAGATGATAGGCGTTGCCGCCGGTGGCGGCGGCTATCACCTTGGCCAGGTCATAGCAGCTGTCGTCGAAGAACTCGTCCTCGCCCTTCTCCGGCACGTAAAAATCCTTCCAGGGGTTGATGACGGCGACGTCGCGGTTCGTGGCCGTCGTGGTCATCAGCTCGACGAGCTCGCCGGCGCTGAGATCGGTCAGCTCCACGCCGTCGACATACGCCTCGGAGGCGACGTCCGCTTCGGTCCCGGCGTAATAGAGCTCGCGCTCATAGGGCAGATAGCCGTTGATCTCACCGTCCGTCGTGCGCCAGAAGAAAGCCTCGCCGCTGTGTTGCAGGCTGTCCTCGACGTAGTCGTCACGCACGGTGACGAGCTGCTCGACCTGCCCGGACAGCAGCGCGAAGTCTTCCTCCGTGCGCTCTTCGCTGCCCATCAGCGCGGGCATCGAGGCGAAGGCCTCTTCCTCAAAGGCATCGATGGCATCCCAGACGTCCGACGGCTCCGCCGCCGTCGCCGTGAACGTCTCCGACTGCGCCTCGGCGGGCTCCGACGCCTGCGCGGGGACATAGCCTGCGCACATCGCCAGCGCCAGCAGCAGCGCAAAGAAGCGTCTGATGTGTTTCATGCGTTCCATCACGATCCCTCCTCGTCTCTTCGGCGGCGCCCCGCCGTTTTCTATCTTAAGTATACATCATTCTCCTGAAAATGTCATCCCCAAAAAGAAGCGGCGTCCTTCCCAAAAGAAGCGCTGTCCTTCCCAAAAAGAAGCGCTTTCATCCCACAAAAGAAGCGGTCAGGATGCGCCCGGATCGGCTCATCCGGGCAGGATTTTGCTGTCCTGTTTTTTGGATATATAATGTGCTAATCTCGCTTCAGGAGAGGGTCTGCGCGTTGACGAGGGAAGCTGAATAAGGTATAATAGCAAAGGAGGTGATGGGATGGTATTCCCGGCTCACATCAAAGAGGACGGCCGCACATTTCAGACCGTGCCGATGCATTGCAGCGGCACAGCCGCTGCGGCAGCCGATGACCTGTCCTCCGTCGGTCTCGGCAAAGCTGCAGAAGCAGGCGGCATGCTGCATGATATTGGAAAAGAGCGGATCGCATACAGGGATTATCTGAACTCCGAAGAAAAGGTGCGCGGCTCGGTCACACATACTTTTCAGGCTTGCCGCTTGTTGCTGGAGCGCTATCACGGCGAAGAGCCGAACAGCTTTGAGGCTGTCACCGCTGAGCTGCTCGCTTACGCTTGCGGTGCGCATCACGGATTGTTTGATCTGATCGGCAGCGACGGACGCTCCGGCTTTCTTCATCGTCTGAAAGCAGAAAACACGGCTTATGAAGAAGTTCTGGCAAATTATCTTGCCGATTTCGGCGGCTGGGATGCGACAGATGCGCTGTTTAAAGCGGCACACGCCGAGTTGATGCCGATCTATGAAAGAATAACGGCATTGGCTGGCAATCATGCCGAGGACCTCAGTTTTTACATCGGTTTTCTGGCCAGGCTGCTTCTGTCTGCTGTCATCGACGGAGATCGGCGCGACACCGCCTCTTTTATGAATGATACGGTCTTTCCCAAGGAGTCGGAGGACATGCGTCCGCTGTGGCGCGAACGGCTTGCTTTTCTGGAGGACAAACTGTCTCATTTCTCATGCAGCAGCGCGATCAACCGCGCCCGCGCAGACATTTCCGCCAAGTGCCACGAAGCTGCCGGTCACGAACCGGGGATGTACCGCCTCAATGTCCCGACCGGAGCGGGCAAAACGCTCAGTTCCCTGAGATTTGCATTGGCTCACGCATCGCATTGGAATAAGAGGCGCATCGTTTTTACAGCTCCCCTGCTGACGATCCTCGATCAAAACGCCGAGGTGATCCGCGCTCATATCGGCGATGACAGCCTGATCCTTGAGCACCATTCCAATCTTATCCGCGAAGAAACCGATACCGCCAACCGCGAAGACCTTAACCGGCGCGACCTGTTGACTGAAAACTGGAGCTCACCTGTCATCATCACGACGCTCGTTCAACTGCTCGACACGCTTTTCTCCGGCAAAACCTCCTGCATCCGCCGCTTTCAGGCTCTCTGTGACAGCATTATCATAATCGACGAGGTGCAGACTGTTCCGAATCGCATGCTCAGCCTGTTCAATCTGGCCCTCGGTTTTCTGGTCAGAGTTTGCGGAGCGACTGTCGTGCTCTGTTCCGCCACGCAGCCGGCGCTGGACGCCGCAGACCGCCCTCTTCCCTGTTCCGCCGAGGACATCGTTCCTTACAGTGAGCTTCTTTGGGCGCCCTTCAAGCGCACTCGCATCTGCGGGCTGCCGGCAACGCCTCTCTCCGAGATCCCCGCGCTGATCATGGACTGTCTCAACGAAGCGAACAGCGTACTGGTCGTCTGCAACAAGAAAGCCGAAGCGGCCCGCCTGTTCGATATGCTTCGCGGCGGTCCGTATGAATGCTACCACTTATCCGCTTCCATGTGCATGGCGCACCGCAAAGCCACGCTGCGGCAGATGATGAGCGCGCTTGAAGGCAGCCGCAATGGCGGACGGGCTGTCATGTGCATTTCAACACAAGTCATCGAAGCCGGAGTCGATATCTCCTTTGAACGCGTCATCCGGCTCGCTGCCGGCATGGACAGTGTCGTCCAGTCTGCGGGCCGCTGCAACAGAAACGGAGAGTCTGATGTGCCCGCACCTGTCTACCTGCTGCCGTGCGCCGACGAAAGCCTTTCGCATTTGCGCGACATCAAAGAAGGGCGGGATGCCACTCTCGATCTGCTGGCGGTGTACCGGCGCGATCCGGAGCGCTTTGGGGCGGACCTTGCGTCCGATGCGGCGATACGGTATTATTACCGCCGGCTTTACGGGCAAATGCCCAAAGGTTATCAGGATTATGCCGTGAAAGACCTGACCCTGTTCGACCTGCTTTCGCTCAACACTCGCTATGCAGATGAAGACTGCGAGGGCGGGGAACTGTTTTTTATGAAGCAGGCCTTCAAGCTTGCAGGCTCGCTGTTCGAAGTGTTTGACGACAACTCCGCAGATGTCGCAGTACCGTATGGCGCAGGCGCCGAGTTGATCGACCAGCTATTCGCGTTCGAACGACCGCCGGAGATCGGCGTGATGCGGCAGTGGCTTGAAAAGGCCAAGCCATACTCGGTCTCGTTGATGCAATACCAATTGGACGCGCTGATCCGTTCCGGCGGTGTGATCGAACATCACGGCGTATTCATTTTGCAGCCGGAGCATTATGACGACTGCGTCGGCGTCAAATCCGCCGGCAGTCTTGGATTATTGGAGGTGTAAATGTGAAGAACACGGTCTATCCCAACATCGTTTCATTTGAGGTCTGGGGCGACTACGGCCTTTTCTCCGACCCGATCATGCGCGTCGGCGGAGAAAAATGCACCTATCAAGTGCCGACTTACGAGGCGCTGAAGGGGGTGATCAGCAGTTGCTACTGGAAGCCAACTATCATCTGGTACATTGACAAGGTTCGAGTGATGAACCGCATCCAAACGGAGGTCAAGGGCATCCGGCCGATCAAATACAGCGGGGGCAACGAGCTTGCCTACTACACATATTTGAAAAACTGCCGCTATCAGGTGCAGGCCCACTTTGAGTGGAACGAGAATCGTCCCGAGCTCGCCGCGGACCGCAATGAAAACAAGCACCATGAGATCGCCCGGAAAATGATCCGAAAAGGCGGACGTCGCGACATTTTTCTCGGCACTCGGGAATGCCAGGCGTATATCGAGCCGTGTGAGTTCGGAGACGGCCCCGGCGCCTACGATGATCTGCCGGAGCTGAGCTTCGGGCTGATGCTGCACGGGATCACTTACGCCGACGAAGCGTATTCAGACGAGACGCGCGGCATGATGACGGCGCGCTTCTGGTTCCCCGTCATGCGCAGCGGTGTGATCGATTTCCCGCGGCCGGAGGAGATACCCTCTGCACTGCATAAACCTCTGCGCTCCATGGAGATCAAGCCGATCGGCGAGGATCTCGGCAACTTCAGCGGTCTGCGGGAGTTTGGGGAGGTGAGATAATGGGCTTATTTCAAAAAGCAGTTGAAACGTACGAGTTTCATCAATCTTTGGCCGGGCAGCGACAGGAAAACCAGGTCCCGCTTGCTCCGCTCTATCATTTGGTGACAAACTCGCAGATCGAGATCACGCTCGATCAGGACGGACGCTTCGTGAAGGCCGAAAGCGCTGACCTGCCGATCATTATTCCTGTAACGGAAAACTCTGCGGGGCGATCCGGCAAAAACGCGTTTGAATGGACGCATCCCCTGTGCGAGCAACTGAAGCATCTGACGAGAAATCCGAATTGCTATCTGCCGAAGCTGAAAAAGTGGCTCGAATCAGATCATTCGCATCCCAAGCTGCCTGCGGTCTATCGCTACGTTGAAGCCGGTACGATCATCAGCGATCTTGCCGCATCCGGCATCGAACCCGGTGACGGCAGCATGATACGCTGGCGGATCATCGGAGCGGACGACCATACGCCGAGCGCCTGCTGGGAAGATACGTCACTCTTCGATGCATACACCGCCTATGCGCAGGAGCAGAACGATGCTTCGAACCGAGACCTGTGTCTCGTATCCGGTCGAATCGCTCCTGCGGCAAGCAAGCATCCGAAAACGATCGTTCGTTTTCAGGCAAATGCCAAGCTTATCTCGGCCAACGATGAAACCGACTTCACTTTTCGCGGACGCTTCTCGGAATCCCGTCAGGCGGCGACGGTCAGCCTTGACGCATCGCAGAAGGCGCACAACGCGCTCAAATGGCTCATAGAGAATCAAGGTGAATCTTTTGGCGGGCGCACTTTCGTCTGCTGGAACCCTCAGGGTAAAAAGACGGCAAGCGCAACCGGGCCGTTTTTGATCGCTGCGGCCCCTGTTATCAAGCCAAGCGATTATCGCAATGCGCTTCGCAAAACACTGCAGGGCTATCAGACGCTGCTGACTGTAAAGGATGGTATCGTCATTGCCGCTTTCGACGCCGCGACGACAGGACGTCTGTCGATCACCTATTATAATGAGCTGCTTGGCTCAGACTTTCTCGATCGGCTGTACGAATGGGATGCTTACTGCTGTTGGCAAAACGGGCCGTTCGGAATCCAATCTCCCAGTCTCTATCAGATCGCCAACTATGCTTATGGCGTACAGAGGATCGAGAAGAACACGGCTAAACTCGTCACTGACGATCGCATCATGCGTCAACAGATGCAGCGTCTGCTTTTCTGCCGTATCGATCGAGCGCGCATCCCCGCTGATATTCTCAAAGCGCTTGTTGACCGTGCCTCCAGACCGCAGGCCTATGAGGAAACGATTTGGCGCAGGATCGTGTTTGCCGCCTGTGCTGTTATGAACAAATTCTTGACTGATCAGAAAGGAATGAACGAAATGGACTGGTCTCTCGACCGAAAAGATCGGAGTTTCCAATACGGCCGTCTGTTGGCGACGATGGAACGCATTGAAGTGGATTATTACGAACGCACAAAGGAAGAGCGGCAGGCCTCGGCTATCAAGGCTCTATCGGATTACCGTCAGCGTCCCTGGAGCACTTACGAACGCCTTAATCGCCATTTGACGCAAGCCTATCTGCCGCGTGTTTATGACTGGCAGCGCCGCCGTTACGCAAAGCTCAAAGACGAGATCGTAAGCATTCTTGCCCAATTCCCGGAGAATGAGCTGAACAAGCCTCTCGAAGACGTTTACCTGATGGGCTACGACCTACAGCACGCCGCATTCTATAAGAAAAACAATACTGAGGATCATACTGAGGAGGATGAACAATGAGCACGCTTCAAAACAAGATCGATTTTGCCGCTTTGATTTCCGTAACCAAAGCCAACGCCAACGGGGATCCGCTGAACGGAAACAGACCCAGAACCGATTATAACGGAATGGGCGAAATGTCGGACGTCTGTATCAAGCGAAAAATCCGCAACCGAATGCAGGATTTGGGCCACAGTATCTTTGTGCAGTCCGAGGATCGCTGTGACGATGGCTGTGGCAGCCTGAGCGAGCGAGCCTCCGGCAAGTTGAAAGGGATCAAAGATCGTCAGATCTATGCTGATATCGCCTGCAAAACCTGGCTTGACGTCAGAGCCTTCGGTCAGGTCTTTGCTTTCAAAGATGCGAAGGGCGTATCCGTCGGAGTCCGCGGTCCTGTTTCCATCCATCAGGCGGTCAGCATCTCTCCCGTCGAAATCGAATCCCAGCAAATCACCAAGAGCGTCAACGGTGAGAAAAAAACTGACAGCGATACCCGTTCCTCCGATACGATGGGTATGAAGCATTTCGTTCGCTTCGGTCTGTATGAGATCAAGGGGTCGATCAATGTGCAGTTGGCTGAAAAAACGGGTTTTTCGGAAGAAGACGCCGAAGTGATCAAGGAATGCCTGCGGACGCTGTTCGTCAACGACGCTTCTTCTGCTCGTCCCGACGGCTCGATGGAGGTCGTCAAGCTGTTCTGGTGGAAGCATAACTGCAAAGACGGCCAGTATTCCGCCGCCAAGGTCCACCGCAGCGTCCATGTGTCGCTCAAAGACCCGAACACGATCCCCTCTTCCGTGGATGATTACGAAATCCGCATCGATGAATTGCCCGGCCTCGTGCCCGAAGAAATCGATGGCGTTTGATCCCTCCGATTACCTCCCCCTGTCGGGGCTGCAGCATTTTGTGTTCTGCCGGCGGCAGTGGGCGCTGATCCACATCGAGGGGCTGTGGGCCGAAAACCTGCGCACCACCGAGGGCTCGCTGCTGCATGAACGCGCCCACGATCCCTCCCGGCGCGAACGCCGCGGCGACGTCCTCACGGTGCGCGGCACGCCCGTCAGCTCCCCCACGCTCGGCGTATCGGGCCAATGCGACGTGATCGAATACCTCCGCGACAGCCGCGGCGTGGCGCTGAGCGGTCTCGACGGGCTCTGGCTGCCCTACCCCGTCGAATACAAACGCGGCGAGCCCAAGGCGCACGACGCGGACCGCCTGCAGCTTTGCGCCCAGGCCATGTGCCTCGAAGAGATGCTCTGCTGTGACGTGCCGGAGGGAGCGCTGTTCTACGGCGAGACGCGCCGCCGCGAGGTCGTCGCTTTCACCGACGAACTGCGGCAGACGGTGCGTGACGATCTGGCCGAGATGCACGCGCTCTACAAGCGCGGTCACACGCCGCGCGTCAGGCCGACGTCAGGCTGCCGCGCCTGCTCGCTGAAAGAGCTCTGCCTGCCCAAGCTGATGAAGGGCGGCTCCGCCTCGTCTTACATCGAGGCCGCCTGCCGGGAGGATGCGCCATGAGACACCTGCTGAACACGCTGTTCGTCACCTCCGAGGACGTCTATCTGACGCTCGACGGAGAAAACGTCGTCGCCAAACGCGGCGAGACTGCATTGGCGCGCTATCCGCTGCACACGCTGCAGATGATCGTCTGCTTTTCCTACGCCGGCGCCTCACCCGCTCTGATGGGCGCGTGCGCCGCGCGCGGGGTGACGCTGAGCTTCTGCACGCCGCGCGGGCGCTTTCTGGCGCGCACAGCAGGGCTCGAAGGCGGGAACGTCCTGCTGCGCCGCAGTCAATACCGCATCGCCGACGATCTGCCGCAGGCCGTGCGCATTGCCCGCAGCATGGTTTTCGGCAAGCTGTACAACGCGCGCTGGAGTGTGGAGCGCACGCTGCGCGACCACGCGCTGCGCGTGGATGACGCGAGTCTCCGCAGCGCCTGCGAGACGCTCAAAAACCTGCTGCCGCAGGCCGCCGGGGAGACAGACGCCGAATCGCTGCGCGGACTTGAGGGCGCGGGTGCCAAGGCTTATTTCGACGTTTTCGACCAGATGATCCTGCGCGACAAGGAGCACTTTTTCTTTCGCGGCCGCTCGCGCCGCCCGCCGCTTGACAATGTCAACGCATTGCTGTCGTTCGCCTACGCGCTGCTGACGAATGAATGCGCTTCGGCGCTGGAGAGCGTGGGACTCGACTCATACGTCGGCTTCCTGCACAGCGACAGACCGGGGCGGCAATCGCTGGCGCTCGACCTGATGGAGGAACTGCGGCCCTGTTTCGCCGACCGCTTTGTCCTGACGCTGATCAACAACCGCGTCATCTCGGCGGACGATCTGACGCAGGAGGAAAACGGCGCCGTGCGGCTGAGCGACGATGCCCGCCGCGCCTTCATCAAGGCCTGGCAGGATCGGCGGCAGGAGACGATCACGCATCCGTTCCTGCAGGAGAAGCTGCCGTGGGGCCTTGTGCCGTATGTGCAGGCGCTGCTGCTGGCGCGGTATATCCGCGGTGATATGGACGCTTACCCGCCGTTTTTGTGGAAATGAGGGATGCAGCATGATGGTCGTGATCACCTATGACGTCAACACCGAGACGGCCGCCGGGCGCAAGCGCCTGCGGCTGATCGCCAAGCAGTGCGTCAACTACGGTCAGCGCGTGCAGAACTCGGTGTTTGAATGCCTGCTGGATGCCGCGCAGTGCAAGGCCTTGCAGCACAAGCTCGTCGGCATCATGGACGAGACGAGCGACAGCCTGCGCTTTTACTACCTCGGCGACCGATACCAGAACAGGATCGAGCATTTCGGGGTCAAGACGGCATATGAGCCCGAGGGCGTGCTGATGATCTGAGCGAAGCCCAAGCGCTCAGGCAAAGCCCGGCCGGTTCGCACCGCGTTCCGCCGCAGAAAAAGCCTTCGTCAGAAAAACAAACACGCCGCGCAGGCCGGATCGCCGCCTGTGCGGCGCGACAACTATCACTTTTGCCGAAAACCGACGGCGATCTTTGTCGGTTTTTGCTGTCCCGCTCCCCACGGAGCGGGTGGATTGAAATTTCGCCAGCCATGCCGTCTCCCTGACTCGCGTCAAGTCCCGCTCCCCACGGAGCGGGTGGATTGAAATATTTTTACGACGATCGTCTTCGCCGGGTATGACTCCCGCTCCCCACGGAGCGGGTGGATTGAAATATCCAGCCCACGGTGCGCTCGATCGCGCTCAACAGTCCCGCTCCCCACGGAGCGGGTGGATTGAAATGACGCGATCTCCTTTGACAGCACCGGGAAGCCAAAGTCCCGCTCCCCACGGAGCGGGTGGATTGAAATTGCCTGCGTTTTGTCGGCAAGCGCGCGTGCCTGCTGTCCCGCTCCC
>JAEEGL012880408.1_pt1 | contig 15481 bp, 17 predicted proteins | sample 9134231 | NCBI WGS metagenome assembly JAEEGL01 (sample SAMN16246548, study PRJNA631951) | gut metagenome | biome: gut microbiome; feature: rumen; material: fiber-attached | host: Bos | place: Iran: Karaj | collected 2018-10
AAAATTATAAAGATAAAGAAATGATAGGTATTAATGGTAGTGGAATAGTTAGTAGTGCTTTTTTTGCAAATGTTGCAAAAGCTGTACCAAAATGGAAGAATTCAAGTATTTCACCTGCTGTATTGGTAGATGGTATTGTTAAAAGAAATCTTACAAGTACTTCGATTCCAAATATTTCTAATATATCTACATATGGTTTAAAAAAAGATGGATATCTTAATTATTATAATCTTAGTCATTATAATAATATAACTGCTAATGAGTCAGAATTTAATAGAATGATTAAAGATGGTGTTAAATATACATTTGCATTCTATCCTGTATTAATACATAAAGGAATTATGAATAAAAATTTACAACATGATAATAATATAAGGCAAGCATTAGGCCAAATAGATAAGAATAATTTTATAATAATTACAACAACTACTACAAATAGAAGTAAGGGCTTAAGTCGTGTTTCACTTGCCACTATTATGAAAGAATTAGGATGCATTGAAGCATATAATTTAGATGGTGGCGGAAGTACAAGTTTAATATATAAACCTAAAGGAACAAACACTTCAAAATCAATTGTTTATACTAGTAGAAGTGTAGCTGATATAGTATATTTTGTTGAATGATTAAATATTAAATAAGTAGTTTGCACTCCTAATTAAAAAGATATATAATATTTTTAGGTGATTTATATGTATCAAATAGTAAATAAATTAATACAATTAAATAAAAGCATAAGTACTATGGAATCATGTACAGGAGGATATATTGCTAATGCCATTACTAATGTACCAGGTGCTAGTGATATATTTATGTTTGGTGCTGTAACTTATTCGAATCAATATAAAATAAAGATGGGAGTATCTTCATCTTTGATAGACAAATATAGTGTATATAGTATTGAAGTTGCTAATGATATGAGTAAAACTATATCTAACTATACTAATTCAGATTATGGAATAGGTGTTACTGGCAAATTAAATAGAGTAGACAAGAATAATAATAGTGGCGAGGATAATGTTGTTTTTGTTAGTGTTTACGATAACGCTAATGATAAGTTTTATAATGATACTATTACTGTTTTATATGATGATCGATGTAAGAATAAAGAAATGGTCTTAGAAAGTATAAAAAAAATATTGGAGGAAATATTATGAAAATATATAATACATTGAGCAAAAGTGTAGAAGAGTTTGTACCTAATAATGGTAAAGAAGTAAATATGTATACTTGTGGGCCAACTGTTTATCATTATGCACATATTGGTAATTTAAGAACATATATATTTGAAGATGTATTAGAGAAAAGCTTAAACTTTCTTGGATATCACGTAAATAGAGTAATGAATATTACTGATGTAGGTCATTTAAGTAGTGATGCAGATACTGGTGAAGATAAAATGCTTATGGGAGCAAAAAGGGAGCATAAGACAGTTTATGAAATAGCAGATTTTTATACTAAAGCATTTTTTAGTGATGCAAGTAAGTTAAATATTAAAAAACCAGATATTGTTTCTAAAGCATCTGATAATATTGATGAATATATCAAAATTATAAATAAATTGTTAGAGACTGGATATGCATATAAGGCTGGTAATAATGTTTATTTTGATATTAGTAAAGCAAAAGATTATTATAAATTATCAGGTAAAAATGAAGAAGAATTAATAATTGGTGCTAGAGATGACGTAACAGAAGATACTGAGAAAAGAAATCCATATGATTTTGCGCTTTGGTTCACTAAGTCAAAATTTGATAATCAAGAAATGAAATGGGATAGTCCTTATGGAGTTGGATATCCTGGATGGCATATTGAGTGCTCTGGAATATCACTAAAATATTTAGGTGAATATTTAGATATACATTGTGGTGGTGTTGACAATATATTTCCACATCATACTAATGAGATTGCACAATCTGAAGCTTATATCGGTCATAAGTGGTGTAATTATTGGATACATGGTGAACATTTGAATGATAAAAGTGGAAAGATGAGTAAGAGTAAAGGTGAATTTTTAACTGTTTCTTTATTACAAGAAAAAGGTTATAATCCTTTAAGTTATAGATTCATGTGTTTGCAATCTCACTATAGAAATCAGTTAGTATTTAGTTATGATTCATTAGATATAGCAGAAAGTGCCTATAATAAATTAAAAAATAGGATTAAATCATTAGTTAAGAATAATGAAACATTAAATGATGAAAAAATAAAATATTATATAAATAGCTTTAAGGATGCTCTTAGTAATGATTTAAATACATCTAATGCTTTAACAGTTTTATTTGAAGCTCTAAAAGATAATAATATTAATGATGATACTAAATTATATTTAGTAGAAGAGTTTGATAAAGTATTGTCATTGAGTTTAATAGAAGATAAAAAAGAAGCAGATAATGAATTAATTGATAAAATAAATAAACTAATTGAAGAAAGAAATAATGCTAAAAAAGATAAAAATTATGAACTTGCTGATAAGATAAGAAATGATTTGTTAGAAATGAATGTAGTAATAAAAGATACTAGAGAAGGTACTATATTTGAAATAAGGTAGGTGAAAATATGGAATTGTTACTTATAATTATACCAATTATACTTATTATGTTATCTCAGTGGTACATTAATTCATCATATGCTAAGTATAATGAATATGAAGTTGATAGTGGAAAAACGGGAGCTGAGGCCGCAAAGGAAATATTGAATGCTAATGGACTATCTAATGTGAAAATTGTTAAAATTGAAGGTACTTTAACTGATCACTTTGATCCAAGAACTAATACAGTCAGTTTATCAAATGATATATATAGTGGATCTAGTGTTGCTGCTGTTGCTGTTGCTGCACATGAGTGTGGGCATGTAATACAACATAAAGAAAAGTATGCACCAATTGTAATAAGGAGTGCATTAGTGCCAGTCGTGAATATAGCTTCTAAATTAGGTTATGCAATAATGGTTGCAGGAGTACTTGCATCAATATTTAATATGGCTCTTATTGGGTTGATATTGATGTGTGCAACTTTAATATTTCAACTAGTAACATTACCAACAGAATTTGATGCATCAAATAGAGCAAAAAAACAATTGGTAAAATTAGGAATAATAACAAAAAAAGAATTATCAAATGTGTCAAGTATGTTATATGCTGCTGCTATGACGTACCTTGCTTCTTTCTTTGCTAGTTTTGCTCAAATGTTAAGATTATTTTTACAAATAAATAGAAGAAATAATTAAAGAATTTTATCTATGATACCGTAAGATAATGCTTCATCACTAGTCATGAAGTAATCTCTTTCGGTATCTTTTTCTATTTCTTCTATTTTTTTACTTGTATTTTTTGATAATATTTTATTCATTCTATTTCTAATTCTAAGTATTCTTTCTGCTGCAATTTTTATTTCAGTAGCTTGCCCTTCTGCACCGCCTAATGGTTGATGTATCATCACTTCACTATTTTTTAGTGCATATCGCTTGCCTTTTTTCCCACTTGATAATAAGAATGCAGCCATAGAAGCAGCCATTCCTATGCATATTGTACTTACATCACTTTTAATATAATTCATTGTATCATATATAGCCATACCAGATGTTATAGATCCACCATTTGAATTTATATATATACATATATCATCATTATTTATTGAATCTAAATATAGCAATTCTGCAACAACTATATTTGCTAATTCATCATTTATTTCTCCTGATATAAATATAATCCTATCTTCTAATATTTTTGAATATAAATCATACACTCTTTCACTATTATTTTTTTTCTCTATAACAGTAGGAATTAAATTCATAATATCACCTATAATTATAATAGGTATAAAGTTAAGTAAATATACACTATTATATGTGACAAAGTTTTTACTTATATGATATACTTATAGTAGGAGTGATAATATGGACAAAGTAAAAGTGTATTATAATAATAAGTTCTATGAGTATCCTAAAGGTATTAAATTACTAGATGTTGCAAAAGATTTTCAAAAGGATTTTAAATATCCAATATTGGTAGGTATTGTTAATGAATACTCTGTAACTTTAGATTTTGAAATAAGAGAAGATTCAAAGGTAAAGTTTTATGATATATCATCATCTAAAGGTTTTAGAGCATATGAGAGAACAGCAATTCTTGTTTTAGTAAAAGCAGTGAGGGATATATTGAATAAAGAAGTAAAAGTTGAACATTCTATAGATAGAGGCATATATTGTACAATAGATGGATTAAAAAAAGAAGATATTGATAATATTTCCAAAGAAATGCATGAACTAGTTGAAAGGGCTATTCCTATTGAAAAATTAAGCGTAAATAGATTAAAAGTAATTGAGTATTTTAAAAAATTACATGATGATAATGCAAGCGTATTTAAGTACATGAGTAAGAATAATGTAACTTTATATAAAATAGATGGTATGTATGATTATATATTTGGAAAGGTATGCGTTAATACATCATATTTAAATAATTTTAAACTTGAATATATTGGTAATAATGGTTTTGTACTTATGCTACCATTTATATATGATAATATGAGAGTAAATGATTATACGCATCATGAAAAGTTTTTTAATTCAGTATTAGATTATATAAATTGGACTGATAAGATTGGTATTAAGTCATTTGTTGATTTAAATTTAAAATTATCTGAAGGTAAATGGAATGATATGGTATTTATGAGTGAAGCGTCATATAATAAGTCATTACTTGATATAGTTGAAAAAATAGATGATAAAATTAAATTAATTTTAATAGCTGGTCCATCATCTTCTGGTAAAACTACAACTGCAAATAAATTGAAATTATTTTTAAGTGGAAGAGGATATAAACCAGTAATGCTATCGACTGATGACTATTTTAAGGAAAGAGATGAAACACCACTTGATGAGAATGGTAATAAAGATTATGAATCAGTAAATGCAATTGATATTGATTTATTTAATAAGCAATTGAAAGATTTAATAGATGGTAAAGAGGTTACTATACCAACATTTAATTTTATAACTGGAAAAAAAGAATATAAGAAGAAATTACAATTGGATAAAGATGGAATATTAGTAATAGAAGGTTTACATACATTAAATGATGTATTAACCGAATCTATTGAAAGAGATAAGAAATATAAAATTTATATTTCACCACTTACTGGTTTAAATGTGGATGATCACAATAGATTAAATAGTACAGATAGTAGATTGCTTAGAAGGATGGTAAGAGATAATTTAACAAGAGGATATAATGCAAGTCATACGCTTTCAACATGGGATAGTGTAAGAGCAGGGGAAACAAAGTATGTGTTCCCATATCAAGATGAAGCAGATATTGTTCTTAATACATCTTTGATATATGAATTGAGTGTATTAAAAGTTTATGCAGAGCCATTACTATTTTCTGTTGATGAACGAGATCCTTATTATAGTGAAGCAATTAGATTGATAGGTATATTGAAATTAATACTACCTATGCCAAGTGAAGGAATACCGCTTGATTCGTTGCTAAGAGAATTTATTGGTGGAAGTTGTTTTGAATAGGAGGAAATATGATAAAAGTAGCAATTAATGGATTTGGAAGAATAGGAAGATTATGTTTTAGAGAAACATTTGGTACAAAAGAATTTGAAATAGTAGCAATAAATGATTTGACAGATGCTCATACATTGGCGCATTTGTTAAAATATGATTCTGCACAAAAAAGGTATGAAGGACATACAATAACTTATGATGATAATCATTTAATAGTTGATGGCAAAGCAATAAGAATATATGCTGAGAAAGATCCTGTAAATTTACCTTGGAAGGATTTAGATGTTGATGTTGTATTTGAATGTACAGGATTCTTTACTAATAAAGATGATGCAATGTCACATATTAAAGCTGGCGCTAAGAAAGTTATTATTTCAGCACCTGCTAAGGGTGATGTTAAAACAATTGTATATGGGGTTAATGAAAATATATTAGATGGTAGTGAAGAAATTATTTCAGCTGCTTCTTGTACAACAAATTGTTTGGCACCACTTGCTAAGGTTATGAATGATAACTTTAAAATTAAATATGGTACTATGACTACAATACATGCATATACAAATGATCAAAATACATTAGATGCACCTCATAGAAAGGGTGATTTAAGAAGGGCAAGAGCAGCAGCTGAGAATATTGTACCTAATAGTACAGGCGCAGCTAAAGCTATTGGGCTTGTTATTCCAGAATTAGAAGGTAGATTAGATGGAAGTGCTCAAAGAGTACCAGTTGCGACGGGATCATTAGTTGAGCTTACTTGTGTACTTGATAAAAAAGTTACAAAAGAAGAAATTAATGAAGTAATGAAGAATAATGCAAATGATACATTGGGGTATACAGAAGATGAAATAGTATCTAGTGATGTTATAGGTATTAGGTGGGGTTCATTATTTGATGCCACTCAAACAAAGGTAATATCTACTCCTGATGGTGATATGGTTAAAGTAGTTGCGTGGTATGATAATGAAATGAGTTATACTTGTCAGATGGTAAGAACTGCTAAATATTTAATGAATAGGTAAATAAGTGCTAAGCACTTATTTTTCTTTGATTGTTTTATTCTACTATATGTGTTAAAATTATATTGGTGATGTAGATGAAAAAAGGGTTTACTTTAATTGAAGTGACTGTTGTGATACTTTTGTTAGGAGTATTATCAATTTTTATAATTCCTAAGGTAACAACTACTATTGGTAATAATAAAGCTAAGGCTTGCGCAAGTATAGTGAGAAGTGCGGAAGAAGCTGCAAAAGCATATACTTATATGCATATAGAAACAATTGAAGAAGATATTGTATCTAATGGTTATTTTGATATTACAATAGGGGAATTACAAGATGAAGGTTTATTAAAAATGAATATAGAAAATCCATATGAAGAAGGTTATATTTCAACTTCTAATAATGTGAGAGTTACAAAAGATGGAAATAAATATATATACACATATATGGGTGGTGAATGTTAATGAAAAAAGATATTACTGATTTTAAATTAAAAAATCAAAGAGTAATTGTTAGATGTGATTTGAATGTTCCAATAAAGGATGGCGTTATTTTAGATGATACACGTATAAAAGCCTGTCTAGAAACTATAGAACATTTAGTTAGTGCTAAGGCTAAAGTAATTATTTTATCTCATTTGGGTCGAGTAAAAGAAGAAAAAGATAAGGAAACCAATTCATTAAGACCGGTAGCTGATAAATTAAGCGAATTAATTGGTAGGCCTGTAAAGTTTGTACCATATACTAGAGGTATGGAAGTAGAAAATGCTATAAATTCTATGGAACCTAGAGATATAGTTATGCTTGAAAATACTAGATTTGAAGATTTAAATGGTAATAAAGAAAGCGGAAATGATAGTGAACTTGCACATTATTGGGCTTCATTAGGAGATATATTTATTAATGATGCATTTGGGACTATACATAGGGCACATGCTTCTAATGTTGGAATTGCAAAATTATTACCAAGTGGTATTGGTTTTTTAGTAAAAAATGAAATAGAAAAAATATCAAGTGCGCTAAATAATCCAGAAAGACCACTAGTTATAATGCTTGGTGGTGCTAAGGTGAGTGATAAGATTGGTGTTATTAATAATGCTGTAAAAATAGCTGATTATGTATTAATAGGTGGGGGGATGCCATATACTTTTTATAAGGCTTTAGGATATAATGTTGGGTTATCAATTGTAGATGATAGTAGTTTGGAATTTTGTAGAAATATTTATTCTCAATATAAAAATAAAATCCTTCTTCCAGAGGATATTGTAGTTGCGTCTTCAATATCAGAAGGCGCATCTACAAGAATTACAACATATGCTGATATTGGAAGCAATGAAGTTGGTATAGATATTGGTATGGCTACAATAAGTAGATATAAATCAATACTTATGAATGCCAATACAATAATATGGAATGGTCCTATCGGAATGTTTGAAATAGCAAAATTCTCTCAAGGAACTAGGAAAGTAGTAGAAATTTTATCAAGTTCTAAAGCAAAAATAGTAGTTGGTGGCGGAGATACAATATCTGCATTAAATAAATTTGGATTTAATAATAAAAGGGCACATATATCAACAGGTGGTGGAGCTACTTTAGAAATGCTTGAAGGTAAGGAATTGCCTGGATTAAGTGCAATAAGTGATAAATAATGAAATTTAAAAGAAATATATTATTAATAATTTTAGTTGGTATTATAGTATTATTTTTTGCACTAAAAGACGATTTTGATGAAATAATGAATTTATTATTAAATTCTAATAAGCTATATATAATAATATCTTTAATTTTTGTATTTATATCAGATGTGTTTAAGAGTATATCATTAAAGAAAATAGTAGTAAACTCGGGATATAGTTTCACTTTTAAAAAAGCTCTTTCTTTGATGATAACTGCAAACTTTTTTAATGGTATTACACCATTTTCATTAGGAGGGCAACCATTCGAATTATTTGTATTAAAAAAAGAAGATAATATAGGATATGTAGATGGTACAAATATACTATTTAAAGATTTTTATACATATCAAATGGCCTTCATATTATTAGGCGCAATATGCTATATTTGTAGTTCTTTATTTAATATGGTGGTATATTCTCCAATAGTTATAAGGATTATAAGATTAGGTTTGATTATAAATTTGTGTGTTGCATTGTTCCTAATATATATACCACATTCTAGAAAAGGAAATTACAAAATAGTTTCTTTTATATTAAATATATTGAATAAGTTTAAAATTATTAAAGATAAAGAGAGTATTGAAGAGAAAATTAATAATTCAATTATAAAATTTAAAAAACAAACACGTGAAACAATTAATAGTCCGAAAGTAATTATAAAATGTATAATTTTAAATTGCCTTAAAATTATATGTATAGGAATTGCTACATATTATTGTTTTAAAGCTATTGGATCAAATATTAGTATTATTGATACAATAGTTATGACTATATTAGTAATGATTATGTCATCATTTGTACCTATACCAGGTGCAAGTGGTGGTATGGAGTTTTCTTTTGTAGCATTATTTTCATACTTTGTTATAGATGCTAAATTAAGTGCTATAATGTTGTTGTGGAGGTTTTTAACATATTATGTGCCAATGATATTTGGTGGTCTTACTTTCTTGACGTTAAAGGGGGAATAACAATGCGTATAGGAATTTTTACTGAAGTGTATAAACCATATGTAAGTGGGGTTGTAACAAGTATACTTATGCTAAAAAAATCATTAGAAGATCTAGGACATACAGTATATGTTGTTACAATAAATATGGATAAGATGAAATATGAATATGATGATAAAGAAAAGGTTTTAAAGGTTCCTGGAATTGAATCTGGTATTTATGATCATTTTAAAGTTAGCAGCATTTATCCAATTAAATCAACTCGAATTATAAAAAAATGGAAATTAGATATAATACATACTCATACTGAAGGAAGTATGGGATTATATGGTAGATTATTAGCAAAGCAATTTAATATACCTATAGTACATACATATCATACTATGTATGAAGATTATATGTATTTGGTAACTAAAGGACATTTTGATAAACCTGCGAAAAGATTATTAGAGTACTTTACAATGTTTTATTGTGATAAAACAGTATCTGAACTTATAGTACCTACTAAAAAGACATATGATTTATTTAAGATAAAATATGAAATGCAAAGAGAAGTAAATATAATTCCCACGGGAATAGATACTGATAGATTTAAAAAGAGTAATTTTGACAAAAAGGAAATTATAGAACTTAGAAATAAGCTTGGAATATCTAAGGATGATTTTGTCTTGTTATTAGTTAGTAGAATATCTGAAGAACAAAAAAATATCAAATTTTTAATAGATTGTCAAAATAATTTAAATAAGAAATATAAAAACATAAAATTTTTGATTGTTGGAGATGGCCCAGATTTAGAATATTTTAAAAAGTTAACTGCTAAAGATGACTCTATTATATATACTGGTATGGTACCATGGAATGAAGTTGCTAAGTATTATCAAATTGGTGATGTATTTGTAACTGCTTCAAAAACTGAAACACAAGGATTAACAGTTATTGAAGGAATGGCTGCTTCTTTACCTGTAGTATGTATGAATGATGATAGTTTTAAGATAGCAGTTATAGAATATTATAATGGATTGTTTTTTAAAACAAAGAGGGAATATATTAAAGCAATATCAACGTTACATGATGATTATGATAAATATATAACTATGTCAAAACAGGCTCTTTCCTCTGCATCTCAGTTTTCTGTTAAATTTTATGGTCAGAAAATACTAGAAGTATATAAAAAGGCTATTGATAGTAAAAAAGAATCATTGATTAGTAAATTAAAAAAAGTTGTGAGAAAATAAATGCAAATAATGTGTAAATTTACACACTGTTTGCGTTTTTTCTATTTTATTCTACAAATATGTGTGATATATTAAAATTGTAAAAGGTAGAAAGGCTGTGATAAAATGAATTCAACTAAAATTTTATTTCTAAAAATGCTTAGAAGTGATATTAAGAGATCCACATATGCCAAAATGGGGATTAGTTCTGATGCTTCAAGTAGTGAAGAATTGTTAGCTGGGCAAACAATTGGTAGGAATGAGATAGAAGGCTTTTCGTCTTTTAAATTGATGAATGCTGAAGAACGGAGTGTTGTTAATTCAATATTAAATAGCTTTAGGAGAGACTCTTCTAGCAATGAAAAAGGAAGGGCTTTGCTAAAACATATTGATTCTTTAGTGCCAAAAGATGAATCTTATGAAGCTGAATATAAAGACGCGGCATAGAAATATATCTTTTAAATGTAGTACAAAAATGTACTACATTTTTTTAATCGACAAAATTAGATATCAATAATAATTATATTAATAATGTAAATAGGAGGAAACATGAAAACAAGAATATTAATGATTGATGATAATATAAATTTAGTTGAGATGATTGGAGAATATTTTAAGGATAATAAATATATAGAAATGAGTTTAAAGGCTAATTCTGGTGAAGAAGGAATAAAATTAATTGAGGAAAGAAAAGATGATTATGATGTAATTGTTTTAGATTTGATAATGCCCAATAAAGATGGTATTTATGTATTAGAAGAAATGAAGAAAAAGAGTATAGATAAACCAGTAATAATATCTACTTCATATAATAGTGATGATATGATTAGAAGAGTGTCTGAATATGGAGTACAGTATTTTTTGTTAAAACCATATGAATTATCAGATTTAGAAAATAGAATATTGGAACTTTGTAATTCGGATTTTAAAGAAAGTAAAAATATAAATTTATATCATAATAATTTACAAATATCTATTACAAAAATATTACATGAATTAGGAGTTCCTTCCCATATCAAAGGATATCAATATATTAGAGAAGGAATAATGCTTTTGTATAGCAATCCAGATATGATTGGTGGTATAACTAAAGAATTGTATCCAGAAATAGCATTAAAGTTTAGTACTACTGTTTCAAGAGTAGAAAGAGCTATAAGACATGCTATAGAAGTTAGCTGGAATAGAGGTGATTGGGATTTGATGGATGAAATATTTGGACATAGTGTAGATATAGATAAAGCAAAACCAACCAATTCAGAATTTATAGTAACAGTTGCAGATAAACTTAGACTAGATAGAGCAAAAACTAATTAAAAATTAGTTTTTTTGTGTTATTATAAATATAGGAGTGGTAATATGATAAAATTAGTTTTAGTAAGACATGGTGAATCAATATGGAATCTAGAAAATAGATTTACTGGATGGACAGATGTTGATTTATCAGAAAATGGTGTAAGTGAAGCTATAGAAGCTGGTAAAATATTAAAAGAAAAAGGGTATACTTTTGACATTGCTTTTACTAGCGTACTAAAAAGAGCAAATAGAACTTTAGATATAATTTTAGATGAGTTAGGATTGAAAATTCCTATTGAATATAGTTATAAATTGAATGAAAGACATTACGGAGCTTTACAGGGATTAAATAAAGAAGAAACTAGAAAAAAATATGGTGAGGAGCAAGTACATCTTTGGAGGAGAAGTGTAAATGTTAGACCTCCTGCATTAACTATTGATGATCCAAGATATCCATTAAATGATCCTAAATATAAAGATGTAGATAGAAAAAACATACCATTAACTGAAAATTTATTGGATACTATAGAAAGAGTAGTGCCTTATTATAAGAGTGCAATAGAACCAAAATTAAGAGATAATAATGTAATTGTAGTAGCGCATGGTAATAGTTTAAGAGCTTTAATCAAATATATAGATAATTTAACTGATGAAGAAGTTATGGCTTTAGAAATACAAACTGGTAATCCAATTGTATATGAATTTGATGATAATCTAAAGCCAATAAATCATTATTACCTAAAATAATATGGATGAAGAAGTTAAATATTTGAAAACAGCTCTTAGAATTATAGATTGTAAACATGTAAGTAGTTATATAAATGATAATGAGATATTAATTAGATTTACATATAAAAATAGAAATTATATACTACATATAAATAATGATTATGGACTAGTCACAATAGAACAAATTGAATCTGCTAATATTGGAAGCGTGGGATATGATGAAATCGCATTATTGAATGATATTAGAGAGATAGTACCATATACTGAATTTGAAGGATATAATGTGTATGCAATATCATATTTTAATTCTTTAGGTTACGTAGGAAATAAACCTGTTACAATAAAAAAGATGGAAATAAGTATAGATACTGGTAATGAAGATATTGCAGTATATAGAGCAATAATAAAACCTACTAAAGAAGTGGAAGGGGAATTTGTAGATTATTTTGGTGGATTATATGAATTTGATAGTAGGATATTTGAGGATGATTGGTTAGAAGATTTTAATGAAAAAGTAGATACATATTCTGAAGAGGATTTATTTATAATAATTTCTACAATTGCGTCATATCCATACAAATTATTAACTAATTCATGGAAAGGCAAAAAAATAGATCCGTTTGTGCTTTCATATGTTAGTGAGCAAGCAATAAATGAAACACAAAAGTATATTAATTTATATCCTGTTAATGAAGGTGAAGATAAATTTGAAGGCTGGTATCATATGTGGGAATTATATTTTACTGATAAGACATTAGAAGATTATTTGAATAAAAGAGACGGTAATCAGAAGAAAAAAGAGTTTAGTTAATATTGAATTAAACTCTTTTTTGTTATATACTATATTTGAGAATAGAATAGAGGTGTTTTTGATGGATAGAGAAATTAAAACAGAATACGTTGATAAGCTTTTATCTCTAACAAAAGAAGAATTAGAGGGCATATTTAATGAATTGAGTTTATCTGAATTAGAAGACTTAATATCAAAAATAAATGAGGGGGTTGAATAGTGTGACAAAAAAGGAATTTAGTGAATATATAGAAAAAGCAATGGAAGAATGCAGAAGTATTTATAAAGAGACAAAGAGTTATACTGAAAAGATGTATTCTAGTGCTATGAAAGAAAATATGAATAAATCAGCAATCGGTTTATATACATTAGAAAATGATCCTGAATATATGTATAACAAATATATGGAAAGATTAGCACTTTCTAAACTAGATAGATTATATTCTTTATTAAAAGAAGCTGCAAGAGAAAGAATGGAATCAATGTCTGATGAAGATATTGAAGAATATAGAGAAGAAAAACAAGCGGAGATTAGTGAAGAAATAAATAGAAAAATGCTTAAGTTTGAAGCACTAACAGATGAAATGGCTAGATTAGTTATTAAAGATTCAATAGATGAACTTATAATTGAACAAAAAAGAGTTAGAACATGTACTGTAGATGAAATTAAATCTTCTTTAATAGAAAAGTTAGGTATATCAAAGACTGTTTCAAATATAGCTCCGTTAGCAGATGATGAAGCTAAAGTATTGGCAAATATTTCTAGGGATAAAGAAACTCTAACAAGATTTTTTAAACTGCTAGAAGAATATAGAAATTTACAAAGTGATGTTAAGACAATTGGAATAGAAAGAGTTATAATTGCAAGAGATTTAATTCCATCAAATATGAATTTCTCATTATCTGATATAAATGAAGAAGAATTATTTAGTGATGAAACTTTTGACAAAATTCAAAAACAAATATCTATCTATATTCAGAGTGCTGTTGATGAAGAAACAGTCGAAAGCATGTATTTTTCAGATGGGGCAGAAGAAAGTTATTATGCATTAAAATCAACTAGTTATAAGTATTCAGATGAAATACCACATGATGAAAAGGCATTAAAACACTTTAAATCAATAATAACAGATAGATTATATGAGCTTGCACAATTACAAAATCAAGAATGGGAAAGATTACATAACAAAATGTTTAAAACCAATGAAACAACATCTAGAATAGCAAGTTTATCTTCTGAAATAGATGAAACAAAAGAGTTAATAAATCATTGTATAATAGAAAAATACAAGGAACATTATTCTAATAATGATATATATGGATCTATTTCTACAAGAATAAATGGCAAGTTGGAATATGCTTTAGGAAGAGAATCATTAGAAGATTTCTATAATACAGGAATTTGGCCAACTAAAGAGCAGATAGATGCGCTTAAAAGAGCTAGAGAATTAAATAAGAAAGAAGCAGAAAAATGCGTTATAAGAGTTGAGGTTGCAAAGGAGAAATTCTCTGGATTACAAGAAAGATCTTTAAATAATAAAAATGAAAAGATAGAACTAGTAAGAAAAGAAATGACAGATCTTGTTGGTAATTGGGAAAATCCTACAATATTAAATATTATAAATAGTGGAATAAGAATTGATGAAAAACCAATAACCAAACCTGTTCAAGAAGAAAGCACAAATAAATTTATCAATGAAACAGAAGAATTATTAATTGAAGATTAAGCAATAAGTTAGCACTTATTGTTTTTTTTTAAAAACTTGTAATTTTGTATTGATTTTTTGCATAAAGTTTGATAAAATGATTAGGAATGTTGTGGCTTAGATGTGCAAGGTTGCTGATACGCTAGGTTAAGTTGTATAAATAAAATCTAGTTTAAATCAGGTTATTTGCGCGGAGCAAGTTTATACATGATATAAGCGAAGGGAGGATTTTTTTATGTCAAAGATACGTATAAAGTTAAAAGCATATGATCATAGAATCCTTGATCAAGCAGCTGGAAGAGTTGTTGAGGCAATAAAAAGAACTGGTGGTGAAATAAGTGGACCAATTCCACTACCAACAGAAATTGAAAAATTCACAATTTTAAGAGCTGTTCATAAGTATAAGGACTCTCGTGAACAATTTGAAATGCGTACGCATAAGAGATTAATTGAAATCAATAATCCAAGTAAGGAGACTGTTGAGGCATTAACAAGAATCGACTTACCAAGTGGTGTTGATATAAAAGTAGAAAACAAATAGGAGGAAAGTATGAAAGGAATCTTAGGTAAAAAGATTGGCATGACTCAAGTTTTTGCTAATGATGGTAAGTTAAT
>JAEEGL015135392.1_pt1 | contig 15481 bp, 7 predicted proteins | sample 9134231 | NCBI WGS metagenome assembly JAEEGL01 (sample SAMN16246548, study PRJNA631951) | gut metagenome | biome: gut microbiome; feature: rumen; material: fiber-attached | host: Bos | place: Iran: Karaj | collected 2018-10
ATACAATATAAATAGTGAAAAATAATAATATATTAAGTAAAAATATTAATTATAATAAATAGAAAGTAAAATATATTAATAATAAAATAGAGTATATAATAAATTTATAATAATAAATAGTAAGTTAAATATATTAAAAATAATAAATAAATAAAATTAATTAATTTTAATAAAAAGATATTAAAATGCTTTTACTTCTTTTTTATTTTTTCTAATTATTTTTTTATTTTGTAATTTTTATTTATTATATTATTTTTTATTATTAATATTTGATTTAATTATTATTAATTATTTTTTTTATTTTTATATTGTATTATTTTTATCTCTTTATTTATAGTTTAATATATATTATTTAATATTATATTCCTTTTATTTACAATTTTTTTAATATTTTTATTTTACATAAGTTTTCATTTTTTATTTAATTTTTTAATTAGGTATATTTATTTTTATTTTACTTTAATATTAATCTTTATTTTATCATTAAATATTAATATTTATATTTTTCATTTTGTTCAATTATTATTTCTTTTTTTTCTTTTAATAATCATTATTTCATTGGTTAAAATTTTTTTAATATATTATTTTTCATTTAAATAATCTCATTGGTTTTTTTAGGTATATTTAGTTTATAATTTTTAATAAGATAAATATTTTAAATTAAAAATACTGGATTACTTAAAATTAAAAGTTTTATTAATTTTTTTAATTTTACTCATATTTTTTGTTCACAAAATTTTTACAATTAAAAAGTTTCTATTATTTCTATTTAATTTATCTTATATTAAATTCAAAAATAATTAAATTTATATCCAAATTTTATAACGGAATTTATTTTACATAACGATTAAAAATATTTAAAAGTAATATTAAACAAATAAAAATAATTTCTAGGTTCTTTATCAAATAATTGAAATATTGAATGATTCAACTTCAGATAGTGCTTTATATTTGATTGAAAAATATTAAGATATTCGGATATATTAATAGATAAATATTCAGGATTTAAAATTTAATTATTCTCATTTCATTTTCATTAATTATATTTATTATAAATTTTATTATTGATATTTTGATATTTTAAAATGAATATTTTAATAACTTTATTTTATTAAAAATAATTTTATATTCGATATTTTATATTTTATTTTTAATGATAAGATAAAATAAAAATCATTTTAAGATATATTATTTATTATTTGGAACAAATAAAAAAAATTAATATTTTTATTAATTTAATTTAACATAAATAATTGAAAAATTAAAAAAATTTAAAAATCCAATTAAATAAAATAAAAAAAAAATTTTTTTAACAATAATTTATTCGTTTAATAAAAATGAAAATTTACGGAACTTTTATTTTTTTTTTTGAAATTTTTTTATTAAATAATTAATAAAAATGAAAAAAGAATCATTTTCATTATATTCATTAATAGAAACCCGTTTTGCAGATCCAATAAGTGCAATTTCAATATCAAAAAAGAATGTTATAATAGGAACAATGATGGGAAGAATTTCTTCATTATCATTAATAGATAAAAAAATAATTTTATTAAATGAATTATCATCAGAAAATATTTCTGGAATTACTTTTGATAATACAGAAAATTATTTTTATTCTGCAATTGGAGACGAAGAAATATTAAAATTTAATAATGATATATTAAATAATACAAATTCAATTTTAAAAATAAAAAATTATAAAAATGAAATTATGCATAATAGAAAATGTGAAAATATGTATTCATTAATATCAAAAAATTATTTATTATTAATAGAACTTTCTCCTCAAGATGAAGGAAATATTACAATAAATAAATTTGATTCATTTTGTCAATTAACAAATTTAGAAAATGAAGAAATAAATAATTTTTATATTGAAATGACTAATTATTCAATTCCTTTAGATTTTAATGGAATATTTTTTATTTGGGTAGAATTTCTTTCTGATAAAGATAGAAATTTATGTATTAAAAATGTTTTTGATAATAATGAACCTGTTTTTAAAAAAAAATTAGATAAAAATTTTGGTCATATAAGTCATTGTAAAATAATAAATGATTTTAGAATATTTTTAGTTAGAGATTTAAATAAATGTGAAATAAGAGAAATTAATAAAGATTTTACTTTAATTAAAAGTTTTAAAAATATTGGTGATGAAATAATTGCAATTGATAGTTTTATTAGAAGTGATATAGAAAATAATAATAATAATAATGAAAATAATAATATTGATTCTGAAAAAAATGAAAAAAATGATATTCTTAAAGTTAGAAATGTTGAAAATTTAAATTTAAATAATAAAAGTTCAGAAAATGAAATTATAAAAGAAAATTCAATTAATAAAGTTTCAAGTGCTAATGATTCTGAAAGAAATTTTGATGGTACAATTGCAATTTTAGATATTGATGGTAATATTAATTTTTATGAAAATGATAAAATTTATAAAAAATTTAATTTATATGATATTAAAGAAATTAATAATGAACAAAAAAAAAAAATGTTTTTTTCAATGGGATATGCTTATTATATTAAATGTAATAAAAATTTTATTTGTATTTCTTCGGATCATGGATGTTATGTTATTAAAGTTAATTATAAATAATATTATTATTTACTATTAAAAATATATTTTTCTTAAAATATTATTTTTTTAAAAAAAGTTTATTTAAAAATTAATATTCAAAAAAAATATATAATAATGATAAAAGAAAATGAAATTAAATTATTCCCAAATCCTTTAATAATTACAAGAGAAAATGAAGATGATTTTTATCAATCTTCATTAATAATAAAAAATCAAAGTAATCATTTTATAATTTATAAAATTTTTATGAAATTTCAATCAATGGATTATATAATTAATCCTCATATTTCTTTTATTAAACCTTTTGATGAACAAAATATTCAATTTAAAAAAATTACAAAAGATAAAGAAATTAATATAAAAGATAAATGTTTAATAAGAATTTATCCAATTAATAAAGCGATTATTACAATTGATGAATCAAAAGAAATATTAAAAAATAAAAATTATAATGAAGAAGATAAAATTGAAATACCTTTAAATATTATTATTGATGATAATATACAATTTGATAATCAAGAATTAATTGATGAAAATAAATTAAATGAAATTAATGATATTGAAAAAATTATTCCTTTATATCAAAAAAAAAATAATAATTTAAGAATTAAAATTTTAAATATTGAAAAAGGAATTGAAAATTTTGAAAATCAATTAAAAACTATTAAAATTAATAAAGAATTAAAAAGTCAAAAAGATATTTCAATCAAATATAATGAAAAAAATAATAATCAATTAAAAGGATATTCAAAAAGTTTAGCATTATTAATTGTATTATTAAGTTTAATTTTTGGTGCTTATTTGGCAAAAATTAAAAATACATTTTTTAAAAAATAAAAATATAAAATAAATATAAAAAATTAAAAAATAAAAAATCTTTTTCAAAATAATTTTTAAAAATATTATGAAAAGTTGAAAAATTTAATTATATTTCCTCTTTATTATAGTGTTTTAATTTATTAAATATTATTTCTTTTTCTTTAATAGATATTAAAAAAAATAATGATTTTTCTTTTTAATTAAAATCTTTAACTTTTTTTAATTTGTTATTTTGAATTTTTATATCTTCTACATAGTAGTTTTATCATTATTTATATATAAATAAACTTAATTAATAATAATTGGAATTTTTTTCATTTTTTATAAATCTATTTTTGTTTTTAAAATTATATTCTCTTTATACTTTATTTTATATAAAAAAAGTAAAAAAATAATTGAAAAAGAATATATTTCTTTATTTTTATTAAAATAATTTTTCATATTTAAAATAATAAATAACATTATTCTTTATTTTAATAATTGATAAATCCTATATTCATTTAATTAAATTTAAAAATAATAAAAAAAAAATAATATATTAAAATAAAAAAAATAAAAATAAAAATTAAAAAAAAAAAATAAAAAAAAATACATATCTTAAAAAAAAAAAAATAATCATTTAATCAAATGGGTATAGATTTAAAAGCAGGAGGAAGAATTCGTTTACATAAAAAACGTAAAGTAAAATCAACAAACATATACCATAAATTATTAATAAAACTATATAAATTTTTATCAAGAAGAACAAAATCAAAATTTAATAAATCAGTATTAAAAAGATTATTAAATTCAAGAATAAATCGTTCACCAATTTCATTATCAAAATTAGTAAAATTTAGTCAAAGAAAACAAATAACAGAATCAGAAAAAAATGGACAAGAAATAATATTAGCAGTAGTCGGAACAGTAACAGATGATAATAGAATATTAGAAATACCATCAATGAGAATATGTGCTATTAAATTTACAGAAAAAGCAAGAGAAAGAATATTAAATTCTAAAGGTAAATGTATTACTTTTGATCAATTGGCTATTAATCGTCCTAATGGAGAAAGTGTTATTTTATTAAGAGGTTCTAGAGATAGAGAAGCTAAGAAACATTTTGGTCCTGCTCCTGGTGTTCCTGGTTCTCATGCTAAACCTTATGTTAGAAGTAAAGGAAGAAAATTCGAACAGGCTAGAGGAAAAAGAAGAAGTAGAGGTTATAGAGTTTAAAAAAAGTTTTTTATTCATTTTTTTTCCTTTTTTTTTCTTTCTTTATTTATGGTTAAAATGAGATTTTATAATGGATTTTTTTAAGAGAGAAATTTTTTTTTAAAAATAAAATTTTTTTTTTTTTTTTGGTTTTTTTTTTTAAAATTTTTTTTATTTATATTTTACGAAGTTTTTGTGTTTGAAAAAACTTAATTATAAATTAAAATTTAGTTATATATGAGGTTTTTTTTGGAAAAACTATTAATTTTTTAAATCTTAGTAATTGTTATGGTTTTTTTGTCTATTTTATACTAGTTTAACACATATATTTTTTTGATAGTAGAAATTTATTTATCTTTTTTTGTATCTCAAGAATATATATAAATGTATATTTTATGAGTGTGATTAATTAATTTTCAATTATTTCTCTAAAATTTGTTTCTGAAAATTTCTCTTTTTTATTTTTTGAAGTTCGGGCTTTTTCTTGTTTAAAATATTTCAAAAAGTTATCTCCTTTTACCATTTCTATTAAACTTGAAATATATTCTTCATTTTCATTTTCTAATGAGTTGATAAAATCTTCAAAAGTTTCTCCTTTTTTAAATCCAAATTCATTTTTTAAATAATCTCTATCACTTTTTACAAATAAAGAAAATAAATCTTTAAATTTCATAGATAAAAGTTGATTAATAATAGGATTATTTATTTCTTTTAATTTTTTAATTGCTTTTATATTTGAATCAGATTGAAAATTACTATATTTCTTATTTAAAGGATTACTATAAATAATTTCTAAAGGAGATTCAAAAAAAACATTATTAAAAGTAATAGTAATATCAGCAGTTATTTCTCTACTAATTCCTCTTAAAATTAAATTTTCTTTTCTATATTGTTTTTTTAATTCTTTTTTAATACAATTATTAATTAAGTCAATTCCAAAAGTAATTGCATGAATTCTTATTTTTCTTATTTTATTATCAATAGCATCTTTAGTATGCTCACTAATTGAATCAGATAATTTTATTCTTCCTCTTTTTGTATTTGTAGTTGTTTTTTCATTTTTGTTAAAGTTAACCATATTCATATTATTTATTTCTTCTTTTTCATTATTATTATTATTTTCATCAAATTCTTTATTATTATTTGATTCTTTATTAAATTCTTCATCTAATTGAATTGGTACATTTTTAATTTCTTTTTCATTCATTATTAGTTTTTCTTTTGAAGGACAATTTGACTCATTTCTATATTCATCTTCTTTTTCATTTTGTTCTTCAGATAGATAATTATATTTATTTCTTTTAACATTAAATATTGAAAAAATTTGGTCATCATTCTCATCATTCTCATCATCTGAACTCATTTTTTTATTTTTTTTTTTTAAGCGATATATATATTTGTTTTCTTATCGATTTGACCTTCATCTTTTTTATTATTTGGTATAAAAAATTTATTTTATTTTATTTATTTTGCTTATTTACCAATAAATTTAATTCTAAAATTCAAAAGAGAAGTATATTTCTCACATTTTTTTATTTTCTCATTTCTTAAAAATATAGTGATCAAAAAAAGTTAGTATCCAATAATTATAAAATTATATTTTAATTTTATTACAAAATTAATAAAATTTTTTTTTTCAATTTTTTCGAAATTACAAATGCTTTAATTGTTTTTATTAATTAGATATTATGTCTTTCAATTAAAAATTAAAGTAAGATTTATTTAATAAATATATTTTTGATTAATTTATTTAAATACCTGCATATGATGCTAATTATAAAAAAATTAAATTTTTATTATATTTTAATACCTAAAAATATAATACAAATATTTATTTTTTTGTTTTGAAATCTTAACAAAATAGATTTTTAGAATATTTTAAATTATATAATAATATTTTTTAATTTTAAATTTTTAGTCTTTTTCTCGAAAGAATTAAATATTTACATTAATTAATGCATAATAATTATATTTATTCATTAATTATAAAATAATTATTATTTTTAAAATTTAAAATTAAAAATTATAAAAAATTAAATATTTTAATATAAATAATCTTTAATTTAATTTAAAAGTATATCAAAAAAAAAAAAAAACAAAAAAAAAAATGACAAAAAATTTTCTAAAATTCCCGCTTAAAAATTTCCTATTAAAAATAATATTTCTTGTTTTAATAAATAAATATAAATGTGACTTAGAATCATCCTCATCAAAAAAAATATCAACAACAAATATTTTAATTCCAATATGTGAAAATTCAAAATGTTCAAAAGTTTATGTTTCAGTAAAAGCATTTGATGGATGTTATGAATGGAAAGCAGAAGATGAAAATTTAATTTCAATAATTTCAGAAAAAAATAAAAAAGATTCAAAAAAATGTTTTTCAAAAGCATTAATAAGTTCAAAAAATTCAAATGAAAAAATAACAACTTATTTAATTTCACATGAAATAATTTCAAATGATTTTTTTAGAGTTAGAATAAATTTTGGTGAAGTAAAAAAAATATTTATAGAAAAAAGTTTTAATAAAATATTTTCTGGAGAAAAGGGATTATTAAAAGTTAAAGCTTATGATAAATTTGGTAATATTTTTTCTTCATTACAAGGATGGAAATTTAAATGGGAAATTAAAGAAGGAAAAAATTTTGGTGAATTAATTAAAATTTCAAAAGAAGGACAAATGAAAATTTCTGAAATAAGAAAAAATATTGAAAAATATTATGAAAGTGATTATATTATTTTAAAAGGAATTCAACCAGGAAAAATTGTAGTTAAAGTTGACTTATTAGAAAATTTAAATACAAATATTCAAATTAATGAAATTGAAATTTTTATTGTTGAACCTTTTAATATTATTCCAAAAAAACCAATTTATTTAATGATTAAAAATACTTTTGATTTTAATTTAATGTATATAAGACAAAACAAAATTATTCCTGATAATGAAAAAAAATATTTTTCTTGGTTTGTAGAAAATAAAAATTGTGGTAAAATTGATAAATATGGTAAATTTTATTCTTTTGAAAATATTTGTCATACTAAAATTATTGTTAAAGATAATAGATTAAATGAATATAATTATGATGAAACTTTTGTTTATGTAGTTTATCCTAATAATATTAATCTTGGTTATTCTGAAATTACTAATAAAGAAAAAAATGATTTTGATAAAAATTATATTGTAAATGTTCCATATGAAAAATGGAATTTTTCACCTTTATTTAAATTAGTTGAAGGAAAAAATTATTTAATTAAAAATTTTTTAATGTATGATAATGAAATTATATCTACAAATAAAAATTCATATAATTTTAATTTAGATATTAAAAGTTTAATTCCTTATTTAAATTCAAAACCAACTTGTTTAAAAACAATTGAAATTTGTTCAATAAATCCTAATAAAAAAAGTAATGAATTAACAATAGAAACTTCAATAAATTTAGATAAAAAAATACCAAGAACAATAAAAACAGTTTTAATATTTCCAAAAGTAAAAATAGAAAAATTTAATATGGGATATTTTACTCTTCCTTATTTAGGATATAATAAAAATGGAATAATAAAATCACAAGAACTTCATTTAATTATAAAAGGAGGAACCGGATATTATAATTATAAAAGTTCAAATTATGAAATTATTGAAATAATTGATAATTCATATTTAATGGGGAAAAAAATAGGAAATTCAATTATTAGAGTAAGTGATAGAGAAATTGAAGAAAATTATGATGAAATAAATATTTTTGTTAATGAAGTTAATTCTTTTACTTATTTTGAAGAAAGACAAGAAATAATGATTAATGAACAATTTTTTATTACTCCTGTTGCAATTAAAAATAAAGAAATTAATTTAATGAATAAATATGATAAAAATAATATTTTTACAAATTGCACTAATTTAATTAGTAATTTTGATTTATCAAATGAAAATGTTAAAAGAGAATTAATTAATGAAAATTTTAATCAAAATCAATTTTTAAAAGTTAGAAATTTCATAAATCAAAATTTAAATATTATAAAAGCAAAAATGGATTTTTTAAAAAGTAATGATATCGAAAAAGCATATTTTAATTATTCAAATTATGGAATTTGTGATTCAAATTTATTTTTAGGATTAAAAGAAGGAGAAATAAAAATAAAATATAAAACAGAATTAAATACAATATCATCATTAGGAAATATAAATAATAAATTAATATCATCCTTTAATACAGCAAAAATTTTAATATTTAAAGAAATGAGTATTGAAAATACAATAAATGATAATTTTACAAATATAATAATTAATAAAGGAAAAATAATTAATCCAGATAAAGAAAAAATTTACATTATTTCTCAATATTCCGGAATTAAATTAAAATTAAAAAATGGAGTAAATCCTTGGCCTGAATATCCAAGAAGTGATTTTATTGATAATAAATATATCAAAGAAAATTCAAGATTATATTCTTTAGATAATATAAGTAAAAAAATGATTATTGAAAATATACAAATTAAAGAAATATTTGTTTATTGTAGAGAAAAAAATAATGAATATACTTTTATTATTGAATATCATAATAAACAAGATGAAACTTTATTAAAACCAAAAATAACAAAATGTATTTTTACTATTGGTTGTTATAATCCAGATTCACTTTCTATTTTTTTAATTGGACAAAGTAAAAATTTTTTAAATAATAAAATCAATGATTATATTTTTAATATTTATCAAAAAAATGGAATTGAATATTTTGTTAATAAAAATTCAACTGAAGTTATTAGAGTTTATGCTTTTGATTCAAATAAAAGAATATTTTCAAATATAACTGTATTAAAAGGTTATTGGAAAAAAGAACAAAAATTTTTTGAAATAATACCAATTAATAAATATGATAAATACTTAAATAATGATATTACTAAAGGAAGTAATGAATTTATTCAAGATTTAATTCATTTTAAAGATTTAATTGTATCTTTTGATTTAAAATATTTTATAAGAGATGAATCAAAATCACATTACGTTCATATTAATATAATTGATTTACCTCAAATTTATCCTTTAAATTCAACAATTTATGTAAGAAGAGAAAAAGATTTTGAATTATCAATTATTAATGGATCAGGTGATTTTGATATTTATTTAAGTGATAATTCAATTGCTTCTTTCATTTATGATTCAAATAAAAGAATAATTTATTTAAAACCAATTAAAGAAGGAATTGTATTTATCAATGTACATGATAAATATTTATCAAATAAAAATCATATTGTTAGTAGCGTTATTTATATAATGGATATTAAAAGAATTTTTATTTATGGAAGCGAATTATTAAAACAAAATTCAACAACAAAATTAAATATAGAAATTTATGATACGAATGATAATAAATTCCCAGAAGAACAATTAAAAACATTATCACTTGAAATAGGAAATAAAACATATTCAGGTATTTTTCAAAAATTAAATGAAGACAATTTAAATATAGAAATATTTGGTATTTTACCAGGAAATTACCCAATATCAATAATAGAAAAAAAAGGTAAAATAATATCAAATATCTTAACAATTACCGTATTTAAAGGATTAGAAATTTTTCCTCCTTATTTATTAATGATTCCTGGTTCATCATATACACTTTCAGTTAAAGGTGGCCCTGATAATAAAGAAAATATTATAATAACATATGAAATGAATAATACTAAAATTGCAAATGTTACAAAAGATTATCCTGAAGTTTATGCAAATGAAATAGGAAAAACTAAATTAAAAATTTCAATTATTTATAAATTTGATAATAATAAAATGTATTCTATTAAAGATGATATTTTTACTATTAATAAAAGTATTATTTTATGTTCTGAAGAAATAAATGTTACTGTTGATTTTCCTGATAAAATAGAAATAATTGAAGGAGGAAGAAATAGAAAAATTTATACAAATTCAACAATAAGATTATTATCAGGTTTTAAAAAAGGAAATGATATTTTTACTTATTCAATAGGAGATTTTAATTATAAATGGTCAATTGATAATTCAATTTTAGCCAAAATGATTTATTATACAAGAAGAGAAAATGATTATAATAAATGTGATAATGATAATAATAATAATAAATGTTTAACTTGTGATTGTAATTGTAATAATAATAATAATGATAATTATGATTATCAAAATTCAATTATAATGATTGATGAAGATCCAAATCCAAAAAATTCAATAGGTGTATTTTTATATTCATATAAAGAAGGTGTAATTACAATTACATTAACAGTTAAAATTGATTATAAAAAACCATATAAAAATCATAAACCAAATATTTTTACAACAAATGAAAAAATAATAATAAGTGATCAAATTTATGTTAATATACCAGAATTTTATGGTAATTCACAAAGAAAAACTTCAATTTATATGATTCCAAGAGACATTGATCATGATTTACATACAAATAAAGATATTCAACAAAAATATTCTATTGTAAATCAATTTGATAATTCTGATACTTCATCAATAAGAAATAATATAATTTCATTAACAAATGAAGGTAGAATTACTTCTTATAATAATACTGGATTAGTTTATATTAGAATAAATCAAATTGATAATAATGAAAATATTAATAATAATGTTCCTGTTATTTTACCAGTTTTAATTAATGATTTTTATTCTATTTTTATTGAAAAAACTCATATGATTTTAAATATGGAAGTTGAACAAAATTTAATATTAAAAATTGTTATTCAACATGAATATGGAATAATTTTTGCTGAAAAATATAGAAGATTAAAAATAAGAGTGGTAGTATCACATGAAAAATATTTAAAAGCAGAATTAACAAAAGATAATTCTGCAATAATACTTCATGGAAATAAAATTGGAACAAGTAATGTAATTTTATTTAATCCTATAACAAGAAAAATATATGATGTATTTAAAATAAATATTTTATCATCAACTACAAAATTAGATAAAATATATTTAAATTTAGGAGGAACAATTGATTTTTTAGAAAAACAAAAAGAGAAAAAAAAAAAATTAACAAAAAGAGCAAAATGGTATAGTGATAATAATTTAATAGTAAAAATAGATAATTATGGTCATGCAGAAGGAATAAATGAAGGAAATGCAATAATTTCATTAAAAAATGATGATGGTAAAATTATATTAAGTACTAAAGTTGAAGTTAGAAAAATAAAACAAATTATAATGGATAGAACAAAATTACCTTCTTCAATAACAGATATTAAAAATAATATTAATTATAAAAGTGAATATAATATTCCTATTTTATTATATGGTTCAAACGAAGAATTATTTACTAAAAATGAAAATGATGCATGGAATAATATAAATCAAAATATTAAATTTAAATGTTTAAGTCAAAATGCTGATATTATTTATGCAGAAGAGAATAAAAATAATGATGAATGTATTATTAAAGTTAGAGATTCAAAATATCAATCTTCAAAACCAACTGATATTAAATTAAAATTAATTGCTGAAAATTTACCAAATGAAAAAAAGAATAAATATATTATTGAAACTGAAGAAATTTTACCTTTTTCTTCTTCATTTAAAATTAAAAATGATATTCATAATATAAAATTTACTTTTTCAAATAGAGAATATAAACTTTATATTGATAATTTAAATGATTTAGATATTAGAATTAGTGATGAAAAAAAAGTAAAAATTGAAGAAATAAATAAAGAAAAAAAATATATTAAAATACAAGTTCCAAATGAAATTTATGAAGAATTTAATAATATAAAATTATATATAACAAATATTTTATCTGGACAAAAAGAAGAAATAAATATGAGTTTTATAAATGAACAAGGAGGAAAATTATTTTTTGGTTTAATTTCACAAGAAACATTTACAGATTGTTTAACTATGATTTTATTAATAATAACAATAATAATTTTAGTATTTTATGTTACTAATAATCAAGATGAATATATGATTAAAAATGATAATAATACAAATAATGATAATAATTTTAGAGGAAGATTTAATAATTATATTCAAAATAGAAATCAAAATCAAGCTAATTTTGGACAATTATCTAATAGACCAAGTGGAAGTCATAATTATTATAATCCTATGATGAATATGCAAAGAAACAATTAAATTTTAATGTAATTTTTTTTATATATTTTTTAATTTAAATTAATTTTTAAATTGTTAAAAAAAGAATTTTTAAAAAAAGTTTATTTTTTTTTAATTATATATTAATTTAATTTTTTAATTAAATTATCTTTTTTTTAAATACTATCACATGAAGAATTTATACCAAAATCTGAGTCACCTGGTAAAATTTCTAATTTATTAAATTTAATTGAATTTTGGATTTTATTTTCTATTTTTTTTTCTTTTGTTTGTTCTGTAATACTATGATTATTTTTTTTATCAATTATTTTTTTTGATGAATTTTTATTTATATTTTCTTTATTTTCTGAATTTATATTTTTTATTTTATGATATGAACTGAAGTTTTTTATAACTTTTAATGTTTCTCTTCCTGTTTTTGGTTTTTTAAATAATTTTATATTATCATTTTTATTTTCATTTTTTTTATTTGAAATATTATTTGTTATAATTGAAATTGTTTTATCTGCTTTTAATTTATTTTTTTTCTTTTCTTTGGAAATATTTGAAGAAATATTTGAAATATTATTTTGTGAATAATTATTTTTTTCATGTGAAAAATGTTGATTTATTTTTTTTGATTTTTCTTTTTTATTAGATTCTAAATTTGATAATTTTGAAATTGTATTTTTTTTTAATTTAGGAATTAACATATTTTTCTTTATAAAAGTTTTATGATTATTTGAAGTAACATCAATTGTATGATGATTTATATCTTTGATATTATTATTTTTTTTTTTTGTAATTTTATTTTTTTCTTCATTAATATTTAAATTTAAAGAAATTGGTTTTGATTTATTAAAAGAATTATTTTGATTTATTGATTTTTTTGAAGAAGAATTATTTAAATTTGTCTTTTTTGAACTTGAAAATATGTTTTTTGTAATTGTATCAGTTAATTTTGAAAAAGAACAAGCTCTTTGTTTTTTATTACTATCTTTACTAATACTTTTATTTTTAGTATTTAAATCACTATAAATAATTTTATGAATACATTGATTTTTTTTTATATTTTTTGTATTATTAATTTTTTTTTTTTTTTGAAAAACTATTTTCTTTACTTATATTTGCAAAAGTTAAACAATTATTATAAGTATTTTGTCTACTATTATTTTCACTTGTTAAAGTTCTTGAAGAAGAAAAAGTTTTATTAGAATTTAATTTTATATTATTATTATTATTAGAATTTATTTTCAAAGAAATATTTTTATTATATGAACCAGTTCTTTTTTTTTTCTCTGAAGTTCTTTTTATTTCATTAATAATATTTTTTGATATATCAAAAGAATAATTATCTTTTTTATTTTCAATTTCTTTTTTTTTTTGTATTGCATTTAATATTATTTCTTTATTAAACTCTATTTCATAATCACATGACATAATATCATGTATTGTACTATATTTATTATCTATTTTTTCATCTATTTTTTTTTCATTTTTATGAATAATTGAATTTGAACTATTATTTTCATTTGTATTTCCACTAGTATTTGATTTATTTTGTTGTTGTTTACTTGTGGTATTCATAAATGAAGAATCATTTTCTACTTTATCAAAAAAATTTTCTGTATTTCTTTTATTATATATTTCTTTTTTTTCATTTTTAAATTTTTTATCCCATTCACTTAAATTAATTTCTGTTATTTGTCTACTATAACAATTATTATATCCTTTATTATTTAAATTTACTTCTTTATCATTTCCAATTTTATCATATTTATCCATTAAATTTTTTCTTCCTCCATTTTTATTATTTATTTGATTATTTTTTTTTTGATTTTTTTCTGAATTTTCACTTTTTGAATTTGAATTATTATTATAAAAAATTTTATCATTTATAGTAGAAATATTTATAACTGGTGATGAATCGATTTTACTATTTAAACTTTTATTACTTTTGTTACTTATATTTTTTTCATTGCTTTTTAATTGATTTTTAGTATATTTAATAGGTGTTTTTTTTTCTAATATAAATTTTCTTCTTGAACTACATGCATTATCACTTATTACACTATTATCATTTTCATCTGAATGTAAATTTATATCATTTTTAATATTTTTATTATTTAAATTTATTTGTTTTAATTTTGATTTATTACTACTAAAATCATTTATTATTTTTGAATCAGTTTTTATTTTTTTATTTGGTGTTACGTCATTTGAATGTTGATAATAATTACATACTATTGAAGGAGAATATAATATTGAATTTTTAGTAATTAAAGAAACATCATTTTTATTTTTTGAATTTGAAGAATTAGGAAATTTATTATTTGATTCATTTGATGATGTATTATCAAATGAAAATTGTGTTCCTGAAATATTTCCTGTTATAATATGAGAATTTAAAGATAAAAAACCACTTGTTGATGTTAATATATTATTATTTGTATTAAAATTTTGGTTCCTAATTTGATTATTATTATTTTGATTTTGTATTTGAATATTACTTTTTAATGATAAATATGATGATTCAATTTGTAGATTTGATGAGTCTGATTTTGAATTTGAAATACTAATATATGGTATATTTGTATTTGCATCTGTTTTTGGAAAATTTATTTGTTTTTGAAAATTTAAAGTATTTATCATATTATTATTTAATTAATTAAATATATTAAAAAATTAAATTAAAAATAAAAATTATTCTTTTTTATAAAAAAATATATATATTATTTATTTAAACTGAAAAAATAAAAAGCATGGGGATTGGGGATTGGGGATTGGGGATTGGGCCCAATCCCCAA
>JAEEGL015277436.1_pt1 | contig 15481 bp, 13 predicted proteins | sample 9134231 | NCBI WGS metagenome assembly JAEEGL01 (sample SAMN16246548, study PRJNA631951) | gut metagenome | biome: gut microbiome; feature: rumen; material: fiber-attached | host: Bos | place: Iran: Karaj | collected 2018-10
GAGAAAAATAATGATAGAGAAAGTAAATCCATCTCATCCAGATAAGATAGCAGATAGAATTGCTGGTGCAATAGTAGATCTTGCTTATTTAAAAAGTGATGGGCCTAAAGTAGCGGTGGAAGTTCTAATAGGACATGGGGAGTGTCACATAATAATTGAAACTTCGGAAATATTTAAAAGAAATGAAATAGAAAGTATAGTTAATCGAATAGGTGGGAAACTAAAATTAGATTTAAATATTGTTAAACAAGATGTTAATTTAGCTAAAAATCAAAAAGGAAAATTAAGATGTGGAGATAATGGCATATTTAAAGGTGTCCCACTTACAAAAAAAGAGAAAAAACTTTCTTTAATAGCAAGACAAATTTATAATAGATATCCTTATGATGGTAAATATATATTAGACAAAGATAAATTAATTATTTGTCAAAGCCATGCTAAAAAAGAAGATTTATTAGTGGATTATCCTAATGCTATAATTAACCCTTTGGGTTATTGGACTGGTGGGACAGATGTTGATAGTGGGGCCACTAATAGAAAGCTAGGAAGTGATATGGGCGCTTCTATTACCGGTGGAGGAATACATGGAAAAGATTTATCAAAAGCAGATGTAAGTATTAATATATATGCATTTCTAAAAGCACAAGAAACAAAGAAAATTATTAAATTAAGTTGTGCTATTGGAGATGAATTCGTAGATGGTAAAAAATATTCTGAAATAATTGATATAGCGAAAAAATACATCAATAAAGTAGGTGGCTTTGAGAAGATGGCAGAATGGGGATTTTTTTAAAAAAATGTAAAATGTTGTCAAATTGATTTACATTTAAAAATAATAATGATAAAATGTATTTATAAGGTAGGAGGATTATAATGTCAGAAATTTCAATCGTTCCAAGTGACTTAAGGAACACAGCAAACAAAATTAGAGAAGGGATTGCAGCCCCTTTTGCAAAAGATATGAATGACTTCTATGCTGAATTAGAAGATTTTGTAGCAAGAAGCTATGTGTCAGATGCATCAAGAGAAAAAGAAAAACAAATTGTTGATAAGAAGGAATTACTACAAAGAATGTATAATGTTATGAATGAATATGCAAATTTCTTAGATGAAGTTGCATCTAAATTTATAAAGACTGATGCTGATAATGCAGCAAACTTTACAAAAATGTAATTTATTAGGAGGGATTATAGTATGAGTTCAACATATTTAAACGATGAAGCTAGAAGATATATAGAAGGAATCAGAACAACAAAAAATAAAATGGAAGCTGAGTTCGATGATTTTAGTAATATTATGCATCAATTATCTTCTGGTAATGCTTTTGTTGGTAGTGCAGGTCAAGCATATTTTGCAAAATATGAATCATTAAAAAAAGAATATGCTTATTTTTCAGAATTATTTGCATCATTTGCAAATGACTTTGAGCATGCTGTAGAAGCTACTGAAACTGCTAACAAGCAAGTTGAAGAAGCAGCTACACAAATATCAGATGTTAAATAAAGCCTCAAATGAGGTTTTTTTTTGCATAAAAATATTTAAATAATATATTAATTTTTTCTTTGAAAAACAAAATATATATGCTATAATTATTATGTATAATTGGAGGTCAAGAAATATGGCAGAGCAGTCAGAAACAAATACTCAAGATAATACTTGGGAAAAATATTTAGAATATTTAAAAGGAATTAATCCAAAAGCTGAAGTAACAAAAAAATATGATGGTGGGGTTATAATAACAATGCCTGCAAGGGTAGATGAGAACGGGAAGAACATAGGAAAATATCAAATATATGTTCCAAAAGATCTTGGTAATAACACTAATACCGGGCTAGCATTTTATTTTCCAGGAGCATCTAACCAATCATCTGATTTTAAATCTGATGGTGGACAAGTATTGAATTATATTGAAAAAAGTCCTAACCAAGTTGTTATAATGTCTGATATGAGTAGTGGTACGGATGAATATTATTTAGAATTATCAGATGTTACTGATGAATTAGTGGGAAAGTATGGTGTAAATGATACCAATAATGTTAGTTGTTCTTTTAGTTATGGTAATATAGCATCAGAAAAATTTGCAAGTATACTCGCTAAAAAGCATAAAGGTACAAATCTAGTAATGATTGATCCTACTGCAAAAGTAATGAAAAAGTTATTTGTAGAAGACAATTTAAAGCAATTAAAAGCTAATGGCTCAAAAATATTTATATTTGCCGGAGATGGTACTAACGCTATTACTAGTCAAGATGATATGAAAAGAGTTTATGATAGCAAAATTCCTTTATATTGGGTTGATATAAAAAAAGGTCATACTCAACATGGTACGGTTAATAAAGAAGCAGTTGAAAATGGAGTGTTAGGTTTCTTTTATGATAGTGACTTAGGCCTTGATAATATTGATATATATACATTTAGTGAATATGATGGTGAAAAGTTTGTAGAAATTACTGATATTGATAAAATTAGGCAAATAATAGGAAGACCTTTTACTGAAGAATATTTGAACGCAAGAGAAGATTATTTTAAAAAATTACTAAGTACTTTTAACGTTGGAGATTTTACAATAACTAATGATATGAAGTATGTTTATGATAAGTATTATTCATTAAAACAAGCTATCAATGAAATGAAGAATAAGAATATTGTGTTTAAAGTTGGAGGCGCATACGATTGTGTTACTATAAGTAATATGCCTGAGATGGTGAGTGCTTTAGTTAAAAATACATCATTATTATTAGATGATTTATCCGAGGATATAGATATAATGCTACAAGTTGCGCTTGCACTTTCATTGGATGATGAAAAACTTACCGAAGCAGTTTTAGTAGGCTTGGATTCTAAGATTAAGTATATGAGTGCTATTGAACCTGATTTTTCAAATAAGTTGTCACTTTTCCAACTTCATGCTTCAGAATTACCTGTTTATGATCTTGGAGAAGAAAAACCTAAAGAAGAAAAAACAAAGACTCGAAGTCATCAACCATCGCAAGATCCAGGACAAACACAAGACCCAGGGCAAACACAAGACCCAGGACAAACACAAGATCCAGGGCAAACACAAGACCCAGGGCAAACACAAGACCCAGGGCAAACGCAAGATCCAGGACAAACACAAGAACCTACAGTTGAACCAACTAAAACATCAACTACAAAGAAAACAAAGAAGAAAACTAAAAAGACACCTATTAAAGATGGCAAAGGGGATAACATTATAGTTGATAATATTGACGGTTCTAGTGAGACGGAAAATAATCCTGATGATTTCTATAGTGATGAATATAATGATTCATATGCTGATGATTTTTATAATGACGAGTTTACATTTGATGATACACCAAGTGGTACTGAAAATATTGAACCAACTAATAATGAAAGTAAAAAAGGCGGAGTTAATTGGAAAACAGTAGGTGGTGTAGCAGGAGCAGGAGTGGCATTAGGTGCTGCGGCTCTTGGTGCTTATGCAGCCGTTAAAAAACGTGAAGGAACAGATTATCAATATGAATCAGATGAGGATTATGAGAATAATGATGGATATACTACAGAATATAGTGCAGATGGTAATTATTCTGATGAATTACCTGATAGTTATGATGTTTCGGCAGAAGATCAAGCAAAGGTGAACGAAGAAAATAATGAAGTTGAGTCTTCAGATTTAGGAGGTGATATTTAATGACATTAGTAACCACAGATGCATTAAATAGTGCTCAAAGTGAAATAAAAAGTTTCGAAGCAAATGAAGATTATTTAACATTAAATAAAGTAAGTAGTTCTATTGAAAATTTTGTTTCCACCTCTACAGATAAATTATCTGGGGAAGCATGGGATAGCGTAAGAGCAAAAATGAGTATATACACTGAAGTAATTGCAACAAGAAGTACCTATGCCACTAATATGCCTAATGCAATGGAAGCATCAAGGAGACAGTTGGCAGCATATATGGAGGACTATCCAAAATTAGATACGAACGATAAAACAAGTGTAGAAGAACAACTGCATTCAGCTCAACGAAATATTGCTAATGCAGATAGTGCTTTTGCTGCGTTAAAAAGCAAAGGTAATGTTGATAGCGCTGCTGAAAGCAATTATAAAAAATTACGTGCTGGCTATGAAGATACTGAAAGAAAATATAAAAAATTACTCGAAAAACTTAATGGGTTAAGTGCAGCAGATAAAGCAGCAGCAAGTTTATGTAATGCTTCAATTGAAACTGGTGCTGATTTCGCAAATACAGTATTATCTATTCATGGAAGAGGTGCTAAGTTTACGCGAGGTGTATCTGAATATGGAGACCCATATTCAAGATATGATTATCCAAATGGTGGTGTAAAAATTATTACTGAAATCACTAATGAAGGTGGTGAATATTCAGAAGCTTTTGAAGATGATGGCGATGGTAATTGGTCAAAAAAATACTACGATGAAAATGGTGAATTATATTCAACAGAACATCATTCAAAAGATGGCACTAAAATTTATTGGCATATTGATCCTGAAGATAGTTCGGAAGTAACGATAACAGAATACCCAAATGGTGATAAAGAAGAAAAGATAAATTATTCAAATGGTAGAGTAAAGACAACTAATTATTATGTAGAAGATGGTTCAATCGAATATGTTAAATATGAAGAAATAGATGATCCAGATGGTACTAGTTTACATACTGGTTATAAATCTAATGGCGATTCTATGGATTATTATTATGAAGGTGATAATTTGTTATCAACAATTGCTTATACTGCAGATGATCCTCATACTCATGAGGAAATAATATATGAAAACAATAATCCAGTCGAAAAGAGAATATGGCATTTTACTGAAAATTCTGCTTATGCTACTTACGATAAATATGTTTTTGATGCAGATGGCAAGCCTGTATATAAGGGTAAAGAAACTGAATTTATTGGCTAAAATCCTAGAAAATTTATTTAAGAGGAAAAAAAGATATGGAAGAAAAAAAAGCTGATAATAGATATATGGAATTATCGGATAGAAATAAAAGGAACTATGATATAGATTCAAAAATTGATTCCGAAAAAAGTAGAATAGATAGATTAGATGATTTTGGTGAGTGCATATGTGCATTACAAAAGAATTTAAATGATTTGTCTGAGTTAATAAGTAGTTCAATAAAGGGCGGAAATGTGGTACGCCAAATTGAAGCACTTAATGAAGATAATAATCACAATATATCTGATATGTTAAATTATGTTATAAATGAAAAAAATAATTCTGAAGCAAAAATAAAAGAATTATACAAAGAAAAAGATAAAAAGGAAGAGAAAAAAGAGGAATAACAAAATTAATAAAAGAATAATAAAAGGAGGTGACACAAATGAGAATATATCTAGTTAAGTCTAATAAGATTTATACTTATCCTTATCCTGATAGTAATAGTAATTCTTATTGGATAAATGATTTTGATGACAGTGGTAGTGAAAGAAATTTAATTAGTTTTGAAAAAGTGTCTGGTGTATGGTCACTATTGAATAATGATTTGTGTCACATGGAAAATGTAGATAGTATGGAGTATTCCCAATTAACTACAAATACCTTTTATAAATTAATTATTAATGATAATGTTCATTCTGAAGTTGGCTTCTTATATGTCTATGAACCAAATGATGAGTCATTTGGTTCTTATCAAATTAGGAGTGACGGTGAATATAGGATAGGTTCAACAAGTGATAGTAATATCATATTACCTAGTGATATGATATTGCCAAATCAAGCTATATTAATAAGAAGGCAGGGCACTTTGACTATTAAAAGTAGTGAAAATGCTTTTGTTTATGTTAATAATAATAGAGTAAGAGAAAAACGTTTAGATGTTGGAGATGAAATATTTCTTTTTGGATATAGAATAATAATATTGAATGGCTATATATTAATATGTAATGTATTTCATAATATGAGGCTTAACACTGATGGAATTGTGAGTGCACCATTGCCAGAACAAAATAAGGCACTATTAAAAACTATAGATAATGATAATGCCGTATTGTATAGAGAAAATGATTATTACTCTCGTCAGCCTCGTTTTGTTACAAGTGTAGTTGAGGAAACTTTGCAAATAGATAATCCTCCAGGTAAGATAGAGCAAGAAGAAATGCCTTTAATATATACTCTTGGACCAATGCTTACAATGACTATGACTTCGGCTGTATCAATAACTACATCTGTTATGAGTATGCTTAAATCTAATGGAACGTTCAAGTCTGCATTACCCGCATTACTTATTGGTGTAGCAATGATAGCATCTACATTATTATGGCCATCATTGATGAAGAGTTATAATAAGAGACAACAAAAAAAGAAAGAAAAAGAAAGAATTGAAAAATATACTAAATATTTAGAAGAAAAGAAGGAAAAGATAAATAGTATATTGGTGAATCAATTTCAAGTTTTAAGAGAAAATTTTAAAGAACCAGTGGATTTACAAAATATAATTGTAAATAGAAATAGATACTTATGGGAAAGACAAATTAGTAGTGAAGACTTTCTACATGTAAGAGTAGGATTAGGGACAATTCAAGCTAAACTAAGACTGAATTACTCTAATGAGGATTTTACTATGATTGAAGATGAATTAAAAGATAAGTTGAAAGAACTAGTATCTACCTCTACTGATATTTCTGACGCTCCAGTTACAATTGATTTAGTTGAAAGAAATAAATTAGTTATAATTGGTGAAGAGCAAAAGAAAATTGATATGTTAAAAAGTATTCTTCTTCAACTTACTACACTTCATTCATACGATGATTTAAAATTAGTATTTATGATAAGTGATAACTCTAACCATATATGGCAAGATGTTAGAGTTCTTCCACATGCTTGGAGTGATGCGAGAAACATAAGATTTTATGCTACTAATTATGATGATATGTCTAAGGTATCATTTTATTTAGAGCAAGTATGGACTGCAAGAAAATCTCCTGAAAGTGTGGGCAGAAATTCTGAAAGTGTTATATCATATAAGAATGTAAAGCCATATTATTTAATAATTACTGATAATATTAAGAAAAATAAAAATATTGAAATAATAGATAAAGTGTTAAAAGAGCCTAATAATATAGGTTTTGGTTTAATTATATTAAACAATGGAATTTCTAATTTACCAAATGAATGCAGCGATTTTTTAACTGCTGATGGAGATAGATCTTCAATTGTTAAAAATGATTTGAATAAAAATAAACAACAGAAGTTCATTATGGATGATGTAAGTACTATAAATACTGGGTACATGTTTGAAAAACTTGCTAATATACCTATTAAAACTAGTGCTGCATTTGATGAAATTGCATCTTCAGTAGGTTTTCTAGAGATGTATAATGTTGGAAGAGTTGAACAATTAAATATATTAGATAGGTGGAAGAAAAATAACCCGGTAAACAGTTTAAGTGTACCCATTGGCATTCATGCTGATGGTGAGCTATTTAGTCTTGATTTGCATGAAAAATTTCATGGACCTCATGGTTTGATTGCAGGTATGACTGGTAGTGGTAAATCAGAGTTTATCATTACATATATTCTTTCTATGGCTTTAAATTTTAGCCCTGAAGAAGTATCATTTGTATTGATAGATTATAAAGGTGGAGGCTTAACTGGTGCATTTGAAAACAAGCTAACTGGTGTAAAATTACCTCATTTAGCGGGTGTTATTACAAACTTAGATAAAGCAGAAATAAATAGAAGTTTAGCATCTATACATAGTGAACTTAAAAGAAGACAAGAAATGTTTAATAATGTAAAGGCTAAGCTTAACGAAAGTACATTGGATATTTATAAATATCAACAACTTTATAGGGCGGGTGTAATTGATGAGCCAATTTCTCATTTGTTCATAATTTCTGATGAGTTTGCAGAATTAAAAAATCAACAACCAGATTTTATGGATGAATTAATATCAACTGCTCGTATAGGTCGTTCTCTTGGTGTTCACTTAATCTTAGCAACTCAGAAGCCTAGTGGTATAGTTGATGATCAAATTTGGTCAAACTCTAAATTTAAAGTTTGCTTAAAAGTGCAAGAGAGATCCGATAGTATGGAAGTAATTAAATGTCCTGATGCAGCTACTATAAAGAAAGTAGGAAGATTTTATTTACAAGTAGGTTATAATGATTATTTTGCTATAGGGCAAGCTGCTTATGCAGGCACAAAATATATTCCAAGGGATAAAGTGGCCAAAATAGTAGATAGAGATATCACTTTTATAAATGACATTGGCGATACTATAAAGACAGTTGAAACAACTAAAAGAGAAGAAATAAAATCACAGGGTGAAGAACTTCCAAATATTCTTAAACACATTTGTGAAGTATCAAAAGAAAAGAATCTAAAAGCAAGAAGATTATGGCTAGACAAAATACCTAGTAAGATATATGTGGATAATTTAAAAGATAAGTATAATTTTGAAAGTACTCCATGGCATCTTAATGCAATAATTGGAGAATATGATGATCCTAATAATCAAAGACAAGACTTATTAACATTAGATTTTAATAATGGTGGAAACACTTTAATATATGGTGTTAGTGGCAAAGAAATTATGCTATCATCTATAATATATAGTTTAATTACATCACATACTTCAGAAGAAGTTAACATTTATATAATTGATTTTGGAAGTGAAATGTTTGGTACCTTTGTAAATGCACCACAGATAGGTGATGTCATATTTATAAGCGATTCTGAAAAATTGGTAAATTTATTTAATGGTCTTATAAAAGAATTAGATAAACGTAAGAAATTATTTGCTGATTATAATGGAAACTATGATTTATATATTAAGGGTAGTGGAAAAACATTACCTAGAATTATTATATTTATAAACAATTATGAAATGTTGAATGAAACGTATGAAGATTTTGTAGATGTAATTGCATCGCTTTCACGTGAAGGTGAAAGATATGGAATAATCTTCGTAATTACCGCGAGTGGAGCTAATTCTATAAGGGGTAAAACTTCACAAAACTTTAATAGACAATATTGTTTGGAATTTAATGATCCAAGTGATTATATGAGTGTACTTGGTTCTACTCATGGAATGATACCAACAAATGTTGAAGGAAGAGGTCTTACTAGAATAAATGGAGAATTATATGAATTTCAAACTGCATATCCACATAAATGGGATGAAATAAATTCATTTATTAAAGATGTATGTACAAGATTAAATGAATTACTAACTAATAGGGTTTCTAAGATTGCTGTACTTCCTGAACATGTAAGACTTAAAGATATATATGGTTATATTACAGATATTAATAGTATTCCAGTTGGCGTACAAAAACTATCATTACAAGTTGTACCATTTGACTTAACTAAGAGTCCTATATCACTTATATGTGCAACTGAAATATCTTCAATGGAGAAATTTATTCCATCTTTTGCACAAGTTGTTCAAAGTATTGGTAATACAGAACTTTTTATAGCAGATAGCACTGATGCTATAAGTGATTCATCAACATTTAATCATTATTATAATTCTTCTAATTTATTAGATTTAACTCTTAAATTAGAAGAAGCACTTACTATAAGTGATAAGAAATTTGTATTTATTATTTATGGAGTGGAATCATTCTTTGATAATGTGGAAGAAGAAGTTAAGAAGAAAGTTAAATCAATATTTAGTGAAATTAAAGCAAATAAGAATATTAGAATTGTTCTTGCAGATTCAGTTTCTAAGATTAAAACACTTGAATATGATGAATACTATAGAAATTGTGTAAACGCTTCTTATGCTGTATGGGTAGGTAGTGGAATAGTAGATCAATTTACTATTAAATGTTCTACATTCAATAAAGAAACAAGGGCACAAATACCTAATGATTTTGGATATATTGTAGAAAGAGGAAATGCAACATTGATTAAACTATTAGATTTCTATAGTGAGGAGTAGGTGATAATATGGATTTTAAAGTATATATTTTAATAGAAGCACCAATTCTAGAAAAAACATATGAAATATTTGCTCCTGTTGACAGAAGAATGTATGAAATAATTGCACTATTACAAAAATCAATACCAGAATTATCTGAAGGATATTATAAAGATAAAAAAATATCTCTATTTAATAAATCTACTGGTAGAATGTATGATTTGAATGTTGTTATTAAAGATAGTGATATTAAAATGGGAACAAGACTAGTATTAGTTTAAAGAAAGATTAGAAATAATCTTTCTTTTTATATGTAAAATAATTGTAATAGTTGTATAAAAAATCATAAAAATAATGGGAGGTATAATATATGAGAATACGTGTAGAAGAAAGTGCATTAGCAGAATTAAGACGTGCACTAGAAGAAGCAGGTGAAGGATATAAAACTGAGCTTGCAAAGTTGACTTCATTAATGAAGGACTTAATGAATATGGATTACCACCAGAACTTGAAGAAGTATTTGCTAATCTTCCAGGTGATAATGAATAAATTAACTATTAATGCTATATTAATAGTTTTTTTTATGAAATAATGATAAAATTGTTTTGGGAGGCACCATATGTATAAGAAAAGTATTAAAGAAAACTCTAGTTATTTACTCCCTTTTGTAGAGGGTATTAAATATTATGGTTCTGATGAGATAGAACATGCTTTGGGGACAATGATGATTATTAATGATAAAGGTGATATTCTTACTTGTAAACATATTGCTATGGAGTTTATTAACAATGAAAAATTAGGCAAATATTATCATAATTTACTTAAGGAAATAAGTGAATGTAAGGATGAGAAAGAACTTAAAGAACTTGAAAAGAAATATAAATTAAAGAAAGATACACCTGTTCTTACTAATATTAATTTACCTTTTGAAATAACTGATAAAATAGATATTGAAATTAAAGTACATAAATATTTAGATATAGCAGTAATAAGATTTAAAGGTGTTAATTTAAAGAGTAGTAATTATCCTGTTTTTTCTAGAGAAGTTCCTTTACAAGGACAAAGTGTATGCAAGCTTGGATATGCTTTTCCCGAATATAGCTATTTTGAATATTCTCATGATAAAGAAAATATTGTTATGAAAAAGAATATAGTAGCCTCATTCCCGCTATTTCCAATGGATGGAATAGTGACTCGTCATATAGTAGATAATAGTGGAAGAGTTTCAATGTTTGAAACTAGTACCCCTGGATTAAGAGGCCAAAGTGGAGGGCCTGTATTTTCTCCTGAAGGGCTTGTTTATGGAATGCAATCTATGACAAAGCATCTTGATTTAAATTTTGATATTAATAAAACTATTAAGAGAGGTATATTTGATAAAAAGGTTACGTATACACCATTTATTAATTTAGGAATATGTATTACGTCTAAAGAAATAATAAGATTTTTAGATGATAATAACATCAAATATAATAGTAAATAGAGGTAATTATGAAATATATTGACATTAAAAATGAAATATATGGTTATTATAAACATATGGGAAATATTGATATAGATAATATTACTGATATAAATGATCATATTATTGATGAACATTTAAGTGCTAAAAGATTTGAAGATTCACTAGAAGAATTTTACATAACAGTTTCTATGTGTTTATATATGGTAGAGCATAATTTATATGATGAGTACTTTTTTGATGCATATAGTGAACTAATTGATGAGTTTACTAAAACTAGTGCATTACTTAATAATATTGAGGATGAACTAAAGCAAGATATAGATGTACTAAATGAACATGTTAAGAAAGATAAAATGATGAGTGAATACTATGATAACTTATCTAATGTATATAATAATCAATTTGAAAATAAAAAAGATAATAAATAAAGCCAAAAATACTGGTTTTATTTTTTTTATGTGTTATAATAATTATGTATAATAGGAGGAATAGATATGGGGAATATTCATGTAACCAGTGAAATAGGTAAATTAAAAAGAGTATTATTACATAGACCAGGTAATGAACTTTTGAATTTAACACCTGATTCACTTTCAAGATTACTATTTGATGATATACCATATTTACCTGAAGCACAAAAAGAGCATGATGAATTTGCTCAAGTACTTAGAGATAATGGTGTAGAGGTAGTATATCTAGAAGATTTAGTTACAGAGGCACTTGATACAAGTGAAGAAGTAAAACTAAAATTTATAAGACAATTTATGAAAGAGGCAGGTATTAATACAATTAAGTATAAAACTCTTGTTGAAAATTATTTATTAAGTTTTAAAAATACTAAAGATTTAGTATTAAAAACTATGGAAGGTATACAAGTAGGTGATATACCAAAGGAGAAAAGAGAAGTTGAAAAAACATTAGTTGATTTGATTAATACGCCTGATATGTTCGTGGCTGATCCTATGCCAAACTTGTATTTTACTCGTGATAATTTTGCAAGTGTAGGTGAAGGCGCCAACTTAAATCACATGTATTCAGTTACAAGAAATAGAGAATGTATATATGCTGAATATGTATTTAAGTATCATCCGGATTATAATAAAACGACCCTATATTATAATAGAAAATATGACTGGTCTACTGAAGGTGGAGATTTATTAAATATTAATGATCACATAGTAGCAGTAGGCATTTCTCAAAGAACTCAAGCTGAAGCTATAGATCAACTTGCTAAAAATTTCTTTAAAGACTCATCTTGTAAAATAGATACAGTACTTGCATTTAGTATTCCATCTAGTCGTGCGTTTATGCATTTAGATACCGTATTTACTCAAATTGATAAATATACATTTACTTATCATCCAGGTATTATGGGAACTCTTCAGGTATTTGAAATAACTGAAGGATTTGATCCAGATACATTTGAAGATTTAAATGTAAAAGAAATAAATGATACTTTAGATAAAATATTAGAAAAGTATTTGAATCATAAAGTTAAATTAATTCCATGTGCTGGTGGAGATAAAGTTGCATCTGAACGTGAACAATGGAATGATGGATCTAATACATTATGTATAGCTCCAGGAGTTGTAGTTGTTTATGATAGAAATAATGTTACAAATGATGTACTTCGTAAAGAAGGACTTAAAGTATTAGAAATACATGGTGCTGAATTAGGACGTGGACGTGGTGGCCCAAGATGTATGAGTATGCCACTTGTTAGGGAGGATGTTAAATGGTAGATTTAAGAAAAAGAGATTTCTTGAAATTATTAGATTTTACTCCTGTAGAAATAAATCATTTGCTTAAAGTGGCTGCTACTTTAAAGAAACAAAAAAGAAATCATGAATCTCATAGATATTTAAAAGGAAAACAAGTTGCATTAATTTTTGAAAAAGATTCAACTAGAACTAGATGTGCTTTTGAAGCTGGTGCAGTTGATCTTGGAATGCAAGCAACTTATATTGGGCCTACTGGTTCACAATTAGGAAAGAAAGAAACTATTGCAGATACAGCACGTGTTCTTTGTAGAATGTTTGATGGCATTGAATATAGAGGTTTTGATCAAACAATAGTTGAAGATTTAGCAAAGTATTCATCTGTTCCAGTATGGAATGGTCTTACCAATGAATTTCATCCAACTCAGATGTTAGCGGATGTTATGACTGTTAGGGAAGAGTTTGGTAAATTAAAAGGAATAACACTTTGTTTCTGTGGAGATGCTAGAAATAATGTGGGTAATTCACTTATGGTAGTTTGTTCTAAATTGGGAATGAATTTTGTATGTGCAGCCCCTAAAGACTTATTCCCAGAAGAGAAATTAGTTAAAGAATGTGAAAGTATTTGTAAAGAAACAGGGGGAACTATTAGACTTGAAACTGATATTATGAAGGCAACTAAAGATGCTGATGTAATATATACTGATGTATGGGTATCAATGGGTGAACCAATGGAACTTTGGGAAAAAAGAATTAAGTTATTAAGCCCATATCAAGTAAATAGTAAAGTTATGAAAAATGCTGCTAAGCATGCAATATTCTTACATTGTTTACCATCTTTTCATAATATTGATACTTCTATTGGTAAAGATATATATGAAAGATTTGGTATTAAAGAAATGGAAGTTACTGATGAAGTATTTGAATCTTCCGCTTCAAGAGTATTTGAAGAAGCAGAAAATAGAATGCATACAATAAAAGCAGTAATGTTGGAGACGTTGAAAGATGAGTAGAATAGTTGTAGCGTTGGGTGGTAATGCTCTTGGAAGTAATGCAAAAGAGCAACTTGCCACAGTTAAAAAGACAGCAAGAAGACTTGTTGATTTGGTTGCAATGGGACATGAACTTATCATTACTCATGGTAACGGTCCTCAAGTTGGAATGATATATAAGGCAATGGCAGCAGGACTTAGTGCTGAAGATGCATTTCCTTTTGCAGAATGTGGTGCGATGAGTCAAGGATATATAGGCTATCATTTACAACAAGCTATGCAAGCGGAATTTGCTAAGAGAAATATGAGAAGAAAAGTTGCAACAATTGTTTCTCAAGTAGAAGTTGATAAAAATGATAAGGCATTTCAAAATCCTACTAAACCAATTGGAACATTCTATACTAAAAAAGAGGCAATTGCTTTAACTAAAGCAGGCGCTGGAGTATATAAAGAAGATGCTGGAAGAGGTTATAGAAGAGTAGTGCCTTCTCCTAAACCTATTAGTATTTGTGAATTATCTACTATTTTACAAATGGTAGAAGAGAAAAATATAGTGATAACTTGTGGTGGTGGAGGAATACCTGTTATTAAAGCAGGTAAATCTTACAAAGGAGTAGATGCAGTTATTGATAAAGATAGAACTAGTGCGTTACTAGCAACTTTATTAAAAGCAGATGTTCTTTTGATATTAACCACGGTTGAAAAAGTAAGCATTAATTTCAACAAACCAAATGAGACCAAACTTGGTGACTTAAGTTTATCACAAGCAAAAATGTATATTGAAAACAAGGAGTTTGCTGAAGGCTCTATGATTCCTAAAATTGAAGCATGTATGTATTTTGTAGCACATTCTAAGGGCAAGAAAGCTATAATTACATCTTTAGCAAAAGCCAAGTTTGCAATAGAAGGTAAAACTGGTACAACCATAGAAGGAGGTAATTAAAAAATTATGGAAGTTTCAGACAAAGATAGGATGCGTCCAACTAAGAAAAGAACGTTTTCCTTATCTGCTTTCACTATCATTTTGATTCTTACATTCATACTTGCAATTATTTCACATATTTTACCTGCGGCTCAATTTGAAGGTGAAGCATTAATTGATGGTAGTGGTGTTGTTGGAGCTACACTATCTCAAGCATTATTAGCTCCAATATTAGGATTTGCAGATGCAATTGACATTTGCTTATTCGTACTTATTCTAGGTGCATTTTTAAAAGTAGTTACTAAAACAGGAGCCATTGAAACTGGAATTAAAGTTCTAATTAAGAAATTAAAAGGAAAAGAATTAATTTTAATTGCAATTTTAATGTTCATATTCTCAATTGGTGGAACTACTTATGGTATGCTTGAAGAAACTGTTGGTTTCTATGCACTATTAAGTGTTGCAATGGTAGCTGCTGGAATGGATACATTAGTAGCATCAGCC
>JAEEGL011713560.1_pt1 | contig 15479 bp, 12 predicted proteins | sample 9134231 | NCBI WGS metagenome assembly JAEEGL01 (sample SAMN16246548, study PRJNA631951) | gut metagenome | biome: gut microbiome; feature: rumen; material: fiber-attached | host: Bos | place: Iran: Karaj | collected 2018-10
GCAATCCGATGAGGGAAAGGGGTGAAATGTTATGATCTCCATATTAGATCTGATAACCATTATCGGGTTTATCTGGGGCGTCTTCTCCGTCGGGTTTACTCTCGGTAGAGCATTCGAAAAAATCAGGCATGAAAAAAGCCGCCAACGGTCAAGCTAAGCGGCTTTAAATGCTAAATTCTTGGGCGTGCCGTCTATCGACGGGGACCAATTTCATACTTATGTTATCACACACAACATCAATCTTCAAACAATAACGCATTGCGTAAAAGAATTGCGTGTATTACTATATACGCAAAGCGTAAATATCAACAGGAGGAAATAATAATGAATACACAAGATAAGATCATAGAACTGAGAGAAGCGACAGGAATGAACCGCAAGGTGTTCTGTGAATACTTCAAGATTCCGTACAGAACGGTAACAGACTGGGAGCTTGGTAACAGGCATTGCCCTGAATATGTTCTCAGGCTCCTCGAATACTATATTCAGATGAATGACCTGGCTAAAAAGGAAGAAGGTGTGACTAATGCCAAAGAATAACATTAAATGTTATATATACACACGTGTTTCAACAGCAATCCAGGTAGATGGATATAGTCTCGATAACGTGAGGATGGAACGTATTTAAAGAAACTGGTTTTCAATTTCCCTATCCCGTCATTCAACGGCGGGACAGGGAAAGAGATTTCCTTGGAATACTCTGATACACTCGAGACGGTAGTATTGATAACAAAAAACAGACAAAGCGGGAAAGGACAGATGGTCGTGCGTAATATATCGTTAAAACAATTATCGCCGGATATGGGAAAGGCGGAATATGATATGCTGCAGGGGATCTCTGCCGTGGAAAACGGTTTTACGAACCCTGTGTACGATCTGTCTTATGATGAGTATAAAGAGTGGCTGCGAATAACGGATAATAATTCAAGAGGCATCGATCTGCCGGAAGGCTGGATCCCGTTTACCACATATGTTCTGTATATCGACGGCGTTCCCGTCGGTTACGGCAGGGTCAGACATTCGTCGTCCGAGTATCTGGAAACGGTCATCGGCGCGGGCAATCTTGGGTACGGTATCACAAAGGAATACAGAGGCAAAGGATACGGAAGCATCCTATTCAAAGAATTATTGAAAAGGTGCAAAGAGATCGGATATAAAGAGATCAAGCTGTTCCCGATGAAAAACAACGAGCCTTCCGTAAAAATCATGCTGAGAAACGGCGGCAAGATCATTGGTGATTTCAAGGGGGAGAAGCATATTATCCGCATATCACTGGAATAAATATGATTTGGAGCAATCGTCTTTCCGAGAGTGTTGATATAATTGCCATATAAGATAAAGCACAGAAGATAGATTATGCCACATTCAGCAGGAGGAAGTTCTCACAGCGGCGGAAGCCATTCAGGCAGTTCGGGCAGCAGCCACAGCTCCAGTTCGGGCGGCCGTTCCGGCAGTTCAAGTTCATCCAGAACATCCTCATCTTCGTTTATCAGGGTTCCTGCAATTTCTGCGGAGGAGTCTATGTCATCGGTATACATACTGAGTGTCCTCACTGCGGTGCGGCTCTCCCGCCACAGAATTATGTGAAGGATCCTCAGGGCAACGTGATCCATATATTCAGCGGTAACGTCAAATAAGCTGAGGCAAATATTCAGCCGAACTTCGAGTAAGCGGAGCGAAAATATCATCCGCATAGTTGAGATGGCAGTCGTAAAAGGAGCTCGTTATTGACTAAAATCCGGCAGACAGCTATTATACAAAAAAGGAATTAAAATCTCTAATTGTATAAAAGGAGCGCCGTATGTATATTAACCGAACTCTGGAAAACAGAGTGAAATACTTAGCAGAACATTTTCCGGTTATTCTGGTGTCGGGAGCAAGACAGGTTGGAAAAACAACCTTGCTTAAGAAGATCACGGAAGACAAAAATGACATACAGTATGTTACATTGGATCATCCCAGAATACGTCAGTTGGCAAAAGAAGATCCGGAATTGTTTCTTCAACAGTACAGTGCACCGATAATAATCGATGAGATCCAATATGCACCGGAATTACTGCCTTTTATAAAGATCAAAGTCGATGATAACAGACAAAACGGTATGTATTTTCTTACCGGTTCCCAAATGTATCATTTGATGAATAATGTCAGTGAATCATTGGCCGGGAGAGTCGGGATCCTATCGATGTATTCTTTTTCAAGAGCAGAGACCGAGGGCAGGAAAAGCATTCCGTTTCTGCCGTCAAATGTAAGGAATACAGTATCGGATGACAATATTTCTGATATCTTCGAAAGAATAATAAGAGGCAGCATGCCACAGCTTTTTTGTGACCCCGCTCTGCAGGCAGAGGATTATTACGGATCATATATACAGACCTATATTGAGAGAGATATCCGAAATCTGATCAATATTAAAGACGAAGGAAAGTTTACAAAATTCATTTCATGCGTTGCGGCCAGAACAAGCCAGGAAGTTAACCTGGCCGATATAGCCAAGGATGTGGAGATTGACAGGAAAACGGCAGATAACTGGCTTTCCGTTCTTGTTACTTCCGGAATAGTGGTATTACTTCATCCGTATTCGGGAAATACGATAAAGAGGATCATAAAACGGCCGAAATTGTATTTTATGGATACCGGACTGGCTTGCTATTTAAGCATGTGGAATAATGCAAGAGCATTGGAGTTATCCGCAATGGCCGGGGCAATGTTTGAAAACTATGTTGTTTCCGAGATCATTAAGGGATATGCAAATAACGGAATAGATGTCAGGAGCAGATTGACATATTACAGAGACAATAATGGTAAAGAGATCGATCTTATGATAATTGAAAACGGAAAACTCTATCCTGTCGAAATTAAGATGAGTGCAGATCCCGGAATAAAGGCATTAAGAAACTTTTCAGTATTGGATTCGCTTCAGGAGGAAACAGGAGAGGGGGCTGTATTATGTATGTCGTCATCTGTAATCCCCTTGGATGAAAAGAATAAGATTATTCCAATCAAGGCACTATAATGAGTTTTGTTTCCTTTATCGAAAACTGTTAAGACGGCAGATCTCCATTACCGGCATATGAATTATTTGAGGTAACCGGCAGTTTATGGTTTTGATAAGCCGGATAAAAATAAAGAAAAATATGGGGTGTAAGAATGAAAAAGATCGTATTCTTGGATGTGGATTGCACTTTGCTTCCGGAAGTGGCTGATCATGTAACGGACGATTCAGATAAGGACGGAATAGAAAAGGGGCTTAAATACCTGGGACTTATCTGAATGATACGGAACTGCGTATATGAATACTGACGGATTCAAGGGGGATATTTGAAATGGAATTCAGGAAAGTCTTTGATACCATACCCGATCAATTTGATAAGTACCGGCCGAGGTACAGCCGGGAGCTCTTTGATGCTCTTATCGAGTATGCCGATATATGTCCGGGCAAGTCTGTCCTGGAACTCGGTCCCGGAACAGGCCAGGCAACAGATCCCGTCCTGATGACCGGTTGCGATTACCACGCGATAGAACTCGGGGAACATCTTTTCCAAAAGATGAAAGAGAAGTACGGACAGTATGAGAACTTCAATATCGTTAATGATGACTTCATCACTCATGATTTCGGAGAAGAAAAGTTTGATCTCATATACTCTGCGGCAACCATCCAGTGGATCCCCGAAGAGACCGCTTTTTCCAAGACATTTGATCTGCTTAAGCCCGGAGGAACCCTTGCAATGATGCTCACAAAGGCTGATTACAAGACTCCTGACGAAGAGTTATTTAACAAGATCCAAAAGGTCTATGACGAATACTTCAAACCTGAAACAGAGTATGAATACGGTTCGTTCCAATACGGGAATGTCGTTAATTATGGCTATGCTGATCTCGAAAAGAGGGAGTTTTACGGACAGCGTATATTTACTGCAGATGAGTATGTTTCTTTCTGCGGAACACATTGCGATCACATTGTACTTAAGGAACCCTATAAGACTAAATTCTATGAAGGGATAAGGAAAGCGGTCCTTGAAGCAGGTGACAGGATCGTGTTCAACGATACCTATGTTTTGTATTTGACGAGAAAGCCGGGAAACATCTGAAAAACAAGGTAGAATTATTATAAGATAAAGAATATCGGTATTGTTTTATGATCAGTGGTCTGAGGAGGACGCGGAAATGAGAACGAGCATTAAAGAGAGAATGAGCTCTGAAGAATGGATCATCACGATAATGATCTCAGTTGCACTTATTGCTATCGTGATATTCTCATTTACTGATTGTATTACGGTCACACATCATCCTTCATGGTCTGCATGGAGTTCGAAACCGTATAAAGCGACTGTTTATATGGCAGGATATTTGCCGGTATATGTGTGCATCCTAACTGCCGGTCAATTACTTCTTTTATGGTTAGTCAATAAGAAGTTTGTATGTATTCTCGGAGTGATCTTTAACTTTTTTGCGACGGTAATACCTCTGCCTTATTTATATCTTAAATCTTCGTTTGAAACTGCAATGAAGGATATGTTTTATGACTATATTCCTGAATATAATGAGTACGTTTTTGGACCTATTGTTTTTCTGATAATCGGTATAGGTGTTGTTGTAACGGTCTTGTATTTTGTTCTGCTGCATTACAGAAGAAAGAGGATTCCAAAGAAAGCACCGGTAACGGCCAATGAGGTGAGTGATCAGAAAAGCTCGGCACAATAACTCTTGATGTATCTGATATTTTTGAGATAATAATTGAATTGTCTATCTTATATTGGAGTAAGAGATATGATTTTCGAGACGGTAGGAGACAGAAATAAGCCTGTGCTGCTGATGCTGAACGGGTCTTTTTCAACCTCCGCAGGATTAAAGTATATTGCCGAACTTTTGTCGGATGACTTTTACACCATCCTTCCCATTTATACGGGACACTATAAGGACGGAGGGGTTTTTCTGTCCAGAGAGGATCAGGCGGAGAAGATCATCGAATACCTTAAAGAGGAGCAGATCGATCATCTGGCACTCGTACACGGCATCTCTCTCGGTGCTGAGGTAGCGCTTACGCTTGCAAATTCTTTAAGCAAGACCAATATCCGGGTCGATCAGTATCTGTTTGACGGCGGCCCTTATTTTCATTTCTGCAAGCTTGTCCGCTGGATCTTAAGAGGCAAATGCAGGAAGATCGTTCATGCGGCCCGCAACGGTTCCGTGGAGGAATTCACAAGGTTTCTGGCAAATGACAGACTCATACAGTGGCTGATAAAAGGTGACATTGCTCCATATAAATGGTTCATTGAAGGTGTTGTTGATTCGGCACGGTATATTTCCGATGAGTCCATTGATAATGAGAGCGATGCCTGCTTTACGTTTGACTGTCCCGAGGCACTTGAAGAGGAGCAGAAGAAATATGTGTTTATCTGGTCCGAGGATGAGATACCGCTCAGGTCATCCAAAAAGATCAGGCGTCACTACCCGCATGCTCAGTATTGGAGCCCCGGAAAACTGGGTCACTGCGGTTTTATCTTCCGTAAGCCTGAAGAATATGCCGCATATCTGGGCAGCATAGCAGGCAGCAACTGATATTCTTTTCGGGTTTAAATGTAAAATACATCTGATAAAATCCCTCCTTTTATGATAGAATTATAGGAATTTCACAATGAGGAGGTAGATTTATGCGTACCGGTAAAAGATTGATCGTTTCACTTTTAGCGGCAGTGATGATGACAGTTTCATTGTCTTTGTCTGTTATGGCGGATTCCGAGGTTTATGACAGCGGTGATTCCGACGGCTTCAGCTGGGAATATAACAGCCATGATGAATTGGTTATCTATGCTGATGACAAAACAGAATTCATAAATCTTAATTATCTATCTGGTAAGGAATTTATGAATGATGAAAATCTGACGGTAATCATTTTTTATCAGAGCATTATCAATAAGAGTTATTCGTTTTACGGTGCGGGCTGCAAAGCACACGAGGTAATTTTCAAGACATTTGATACTAATGCTGTCAAAGATCTTGTAGTATCCGGATTCCCGACCCTTAAAACGGTGGAAACCAATGAAGATAATTCTCAGAACTGTCTGAACATCGGATACATCTCGAAGATCGAAAATCTGTATTTTACTACTGATTCTGTAAATCTGTCTTTCCTTGATAGTTCGGATTACAAGCTGAAAGTAATGAATACACATCTGCAGAGTTTTAATGAACCTACGAATGTTACGATCGGCAAAAATGCAGGCAATGTCAGCATTTCATCTTCAAAAGTGACATCTGCCACTATTGAAGACGGCAGGACATATCTCAGCCGCGGACAGTTTATCAATTGCTCAAATCTTACAAGCGTAACTATACCGTCTTCGGTTACTTCGATTGCTTATGCTTCTTTCTTCGGCTGCAATAAGCTGACGTCGGTAGATCTTCCTTCCGGATTGACACATCTCGGTCCGAAGGCATTCACTGATTCCGGATTGGTATCGATCACTCTTCCTTCAGGGATCACAAGGATCGAATACGATACATTCTGGGGATGCAAAGCTCTTAAGTCAGTTACACTGCCTTCAGCTCTGGAAAGAATTGACCGGTTTGCATTCTATAATACGGGCATTTCTTCGATTACGATCCCTTCTACTGTAACAATCATGGAGTATGGTGCTTTCATGAAGTCAGCAGAACTTAAGACGGTTTCAATCCCGTCTTCAATAAAAACCATTGCTCCGTGTGCTTTCTTAAGCACAGGACTTGAAGCAGTATATATTCCTTCGGGAATCACCAAGGTGGAATATGCTTCATTCTCTGGATGCGAAAGCCTTAAATCAGTTTCTCTTCCTGAATCTGTCGGTTTTATCGGTTCCTGTGCTTTCCAGGGCACGGCTATTGAATCGTTCACGGTTCCTTCCACCGTACCGCAGCTCAAGATCAGAACATTCTTCGGCTGCAAGGATCTTAAGACAGTTAATATCCCGACCGGAGTTATTACCATTGCCGAAGATGCATTCGGCGATTGTTCCGCTCTTAAGGATGTTTATTATGCAGGCTCTCAGACTGAATTCGAGCAGATCGGCGTAACTCCCGGCAATGAGAAAAAGGTTGCAACAAAGACGATCTATGAAGTTTTCGGCAATGCTACGATCCACTTCGGTGAGCAGTCACCTGAAGGCTGGATCAAGGTTGACGGCAGCTGGCGTTACTTCGAAAACGGCAAGATGGTAACCGTTTCCTGGAAAGAAATCGACGGCGCATGGTATTACTTCGATGAGATCGGAGAAATGCAGATCGACTGGTCACAGATAGGCGGTGCATGGTATTACTTCGGCGAGAACGGTGCCATGAGGACCGGCTGGCAGAAGATCGGCAGCACCTGGTATTACTTTGGCGATAACGGTGCCATGAGGACAGGATGGGTCAAGGTATCCGGCCTCTGGTATTATTTTGGCGATAACGGTGCCATGAGGACCGGCTGGCAGAAGATCAGCGGTTCATGGTATTTCTTCGGCAGCGACGGATCTATGAAGACCGGCTGGGCTCAGGACGGCGGCAACTGGTATTTCTTTGGTGATGATGGAATCATGAAGACCGGTTGGGTCAAGGATGGCGGCAAGTGGTATTATCTGGAATCTTCCGGAGTCATGAAGAAAGGCTGGATCCAGGACGGCGGCAAGTGGTATTACCTGGGATCTGACGGAGCCATGAAGACCAGTGCCTGGGTTGAAGTTGACGGCAAGTGGTACTATTTCGATGCTTCAGGCGTAATGCAGGCTGACGGCTGGCTCAAGGTTGGCGGCAACTGGTATTACCTGAATGCGGATGGTTCGATGTTCACAGGCTGGAAGAAGATAGGAAACGACTGGTATTATTTCCAGCATAACGGTGTCATGGCTACAAGCCAGATAACGATCGAAGGCAGAGGTTATATCTTCGGTTCGGACGGCGTTTGCACCAATCCTTATTGATATGATTATCATTAAGAAGTTGCTCAGTCTTTAATTCTTCTTAAGAAAAATCTGATCAAAAACATAGAGACCGGGATCCGCTTAACACAGATCCCGGTCTTTTATTCTGGAGTCTTGACTTGAGTCGGGTGCGCGAGACAATAAACCACCCGTTTGACGGGTGGTTTTGATTTAATTCGGGTAACTGACACAGATATACATTTCATGTTATAGTAATCAAATCAAACTGTTTTAAGGAGGGTGATTTATGCGAAATCGTTTGAAATTTTTAAGTTCGGTTTTGGCAGCCATAATGATAATTACATCTATGTCATTAATGGTCTTTGCCGATTCCGAAGTTTGGGACAGTGGTACTGTCGAAGGCCGTTATGAGTGGGTTTACCAAAGTAACGATCAGTTATGGATATATCCAAATGACTCTGTTTACTGGGTAGATCTCAGTTATATAGGGCAAAAGGGTTTTCTGCAGGATGAAAACCTTGCTGTTGTAGTCTATTATGAAAACATCACCGGAAAAAACTACGGAATTTACGGTTCAGGCTGCAAAGCGGATTATGTTTGCCTTAAGACATTTCAGCAAAATGTCGGTCTCGAATCACTGACAGTTTCCGCTTTCCCGAACATAAGCATGGCAGCCAGTGATTGTTACAGCGGCTTGGACATAGCATATATAAAGTGGATCCACAAGTTGATTTTAAGCGGTTCGGATGAAATCAACATTGTTTTTATTAATACCGATGAATACAAAAACAAAGTCGGAATGACAGAGATCAGGGGTTTCAAAACTCCCACAACTCTTAATGTTCCCGGCAACCATCTTGTATCGTTCTACAGCACAAATCTGGAAAAAGCTACGATGGACAATGAAAGAACGTTCGTTTCCAGGTTCATGTTTGCAAACTGCAAATCACTTAGTGAAGTTGAGATACCTTCTACAGTAACCGGAATCGGTTATGCGGCATTTATGGGATGTAAGAATCTTAAGTCGGTAGATCTTCCTTCCGGATTGAAGAGTCTTGATCCTAAGGTATTTGCAATGTCCGGAATAGACAATATAACTATTCCGTCAGGCGTTACAAAGATCCAATATGAGACGTTCGCAAGCTGCGCATCTCTTAAATCGGTTTCATTGCCTTCAAATCTGAAAGAGATTGGTAGAGAAGCTTTCTTTTTCTGCAACAGTCTCAAATCGATCTCCCTGCCCTCAGGCCTGGAAAAGATCGGTATGTTCGCATTCTTTGAATCCGGATTAACATCCGTTACTATTCCTTCGAACGTTACGATCATGGAGTATGGTGCTTTCATGCATAGCAGTAATCTTAAGTCCGTAACGATCCCCACAAGTTTAACCAAAATTGCTCCCTGCACATTTGCAGGCACCGGACTGGAGTCTGTAACAGTTCCTTCCGGTATTACAAAGGTTGAGTATGCATCTTTCGCTGATTGTAATAAGCTTACTTCGGTCAATCTTCCTGATACAGTGAATAAAATCGGTTCCTGCACATTCGGACATACATTTATCGAGACATTCCGCATACCGTCCAATGTTTCTGTTATCAAAGACCGTACTTTCTACTGCTGCAAGAACCTTCATAAGGTTTATGTTCCGGCAGGTGTAACATGCATCTCCGAAGATGCATTCCTCGGAGCAGATAAGATCAGTGATGTTTATTATGACGGCACAAAAGAAGATTTCGAGAAGATAGAGATCATGCCATCTTTCTATTACGGTGACAAGTTACAGGGTCTTTCTATCTATGAGGTCTTCAACAATGCTACGATCCACTTCTCCGATGATCCGGTTGAGCCGGAGAAAGGCTGGCAGGAAATTGACGGAGCATGGAAATACGTTGATGAGAACGGCGATTTCGCAGTCGGCTGGAAAGAGATAGACGGTGCATGGTATTACTTCGATACTACGGGTGTACTTCAGACCGGATGGACCAAGATAAACGGCGCCTGGTACTATTTTGGCGATAACGGTTCCTTGAAGACCGGCTGGCAGAAAGTAGACGGCGTCTGGTATTACCTGGGTTATAACGGTTCCATGAGGACAGGATGGGTCAAGATATCAGGTCTCTGGTATTACTTCGGCGAGAACGGCGCCATGAGGACAAGCTGGCAGAAGCTTGACGGCAACTGGTACTTCTTCGGCAGTGACGGAGCTTTGAAGACCGGCTGGGCTCAGGACGGCGGCAACTGGTATTTCTTTGGTGATGACGGAATCATGAAGACCGGCTGGATCAAGGACGGCGGCAACTGGTATTATCTTGATGCTTCCGGCGCCATGAAGACAGGCTGGCTCAAGCACGGCGATGAATGGTATTACCTTGATTCCTCCGGCGTCATGAAGTCCGGCTGCTGGATCCAGGACGGAGGCAAGTGGTATTACCTGGACAATAACGGAGCTATGCATACCGGCTGGCTGAATCTCAGCAATACATGGTATTTCCTTGATGAAAACGGTGTCATGGTAACAGGCTCAAAGACGATCAACGGAAAGACATACATTTTCGATTCGAACGGAAAGTGCACAAATCCGTAATCTGAATTATTAAGTTTTTCGAAAAGGGTATATCCGAAGTCAGGTTGACTTAAGGATATGCCCTTTTTATTTCATAAAGGTACGCTCTTTTTGCCTTAATTACGGTTTCAATAAATGTTAAACTAAAACATATCCTCAATTGATCATTCCTGTTTTCGAGGTAATTAGTTATGACTATATTCAGAAAGATAATATCTGCCGCAATGGCATTTGCCGTGACAACAGGCATACTTGCATGCCCTGTCACTGCCGATTCCGAGAAAGAGTTCACCAGGTATTCGGGTGTTCAGATCATCGATGAATTCCTTAATGACGAGAGATGGGCGGAAGGTGTCTCCTGGAACAGCTCCCAGGGTACCAAGCTTGCTCCGAAAGGATCGACAGGATGCTGCGCATATGTATGCGATTACACCAAATACTGCTTCGGATATGACAATCCTTATAAAGGCGATTCCTACACCGACATCAATGAATGCAGAGTCGGTGATGTAATCACTACGGGAAACAAGAAGACCGGTTCTGTCGGACACTGGGCGATCATCATCAAGCGTGACGGTGACGATCTTACTATCGCTGAAGGAAACGCCATGGACCAGGTCCTTATGGAAAGGATCTTTACGATCAACAGGGAAGAGAACAGATTTAACGGAGACAGGGATACAAGAAACTTCCTTAAGGGTTACCATTTCCTGCCGCTGGTTACAGGCTGGCAGTGCGAAGACGAAAGATGGTTCTACCTGGATAAGTATGGTGTAAGGGTCAAAGGCTGGCAGGAGATCTACGGCAACTGGTATTTCTTTGACAGTGATACCAGTATGCTGACAGGCTGGCAGGAGCTGAACCGTGAGATGGTATTTGTCGACGACGGATCTTTCTTCGGTAAATGGATCGAGACGGGTGACTGGTATTACTTCGGCGGCAACGGTGTTATGAGGACCGGATGGCAGCAGGTCGGATCCGACTGGTACTATTTCGGCGGCAACGGCATCATGAGGAAAAGCTGGCAAAGCGTTGACGGCAAGTGGTATTACTTCGGTGAGAGCGGCACGATGAAGAAGAACTGGCAGAGTGCCGGCGGCAAATGGTATTACATGGGCGGCAACGGGATCATGAGGACCGGCTGGCAGAATGTCGACGGCAAATGGTATTACTTTGCAGATGACGGCATCATGAGAACCGGCTGGCAGCAGGCAGGATCTGACTGGTACTACATGGGCAGCAACGGTGTCATGAGGACAGGCTGGCAGCAGATCGGGTCTGACTGGTATTACTTCGGTTCGAGCGGCACTATGAAGAAGAGCTGGCAGAGTGTCGGCGGCAAGTGGTATTACCTGGGTGGCAACGGTGTCATGAGAACAGGCTGGCAGAATGTTGACGGCAAATGGTATTATCTGGAATCTTCCGGTGTTATGGTAACCGGAACTAAGACTATCGGCGGCAAGCAGTATATCTTTACTTCGAGCGGAGTCTGCACTAACCCGTAAAGTCCGGAAATCACATTTAGTATTTTTTTCGCACGCAGAAAAGATGTTTTTGCGCACATTGAAATGCCGTTATGCTAAATAACTCGAAAAAAACCTCCTTGTAGTTTTTTATGGTGATAAAATTAAATTGTTATTCTATCCCGGAGGTGAGCATATGCGAACACGTTTGAAACTATTCAGTTCGGTTATTGCAGCGATAATGATCCTTACATCATTTTCACTGATCGTTTCTGCCGACACCACTGTATATGCGGAGGGCAGCAACAGTTATTTCGATTGGTTATTGTATGAAGACGGTCTGCTTGATGTATACTGCAAACCGACACAGCAAACCAGTTGGGGTTCTACTTACAGCAATACGTCTTTTTATCTTGCTACTTATGTCAGCGAGGAAAATCTTAACCGGGTCAGCACGGTAAGATTTGATATTTCAGATCTTAATAGTGAAAGCTGGTTATCTTTTTACGGCGGAAAATGCAAAGCCACAATGGTTATTTTCGTTGGTCCTGAAAATACCTCATACAAGAGTATTTCGCTTAATGGATTTCCGGAAGTCGTAAACGGTGAAAATATCTTTTTCCCGAAAGGGGCATCTTTCAAGAGTTTGTCTTTTGAAGGGTTCGGTATCAAGTCTTTTGATTTTCTTAAGGATATCAGTACTTATTCTTTATCTGTCGGGAGCTTCGACAGTTTAGAGAACGCGGTCATTCCGGAAGGTGCTAAGACATTAAGTTTGTATTCGTGCAAAAACCTTAAAAAACTTGTATTACCCGACAAGATACAGCGTGTGGAATTAAGCAGACTTCCTTTGTTGACAGAATATAATTATCCCAGATATATAAAGGAATTTTATTGGGATATAGACAGTGTTAAGGAAATAACAGTTCCCTATTACGGACGCTATTTTTTCAATGGAGATATGCTTGAAAAAGCTGAACTTGCATACGGCAGGACCAACATAAATGAAAGGATGTTTGCATACTGCACGTCACTTAACAATGTCATCATTCCTGATACGGTTACCACTATCGAATACAATGCATTTGCCTGGTGCGATAATCTCAAATCCGTAAATCTTCCCGATTCGATCACATCCATCTACGAACGTGCTTTCAGAGGCTCGGGACTGACCTCTGTAAAGATTCCTTCAGGTGTTACAAAACTGGAATATGGCGTTTTCCTTGATTGTGAGGATCTGCAGAGCGTTTATATCCCGAAGAGCGTTACATCCATCGATTGTGGAGCTTTTACCCGCTGCGAATCCCTGAAGACCGTTAATTACGGCGGCACCAAAGCGGATTGGGAAAAGATAATGATCGATGATTACTGGGGCAATGGTTACAACGGCACACTGTATGATGTCTTTGCAGGAGCCACTATTAATTTCAGTTCCTCTCTTAAGACAGGATGGGTCAAGAACGGCAACGACTGGAACTATTATGATGACTCAGGCAGAATGGTTACAGGCTGGTTTAAGATAGACGGCGAATGGTATCTTTTCGATTCAAAGGGTGCCATGCTCAAGGACTGGCAGAAATCCGGCAGTGACTGGTATTACCTGGGCGGCAACGGTGTCATGAGGACAGGATGGCAGCTGGTGGGATTCGACTGGTATTATTTCGGTGACAGCGGTGTTATGAGAGCAGGCTGGCAGATCGTTGACGGCAAGTGGTATTACTTTGGCGGCAACGGCATAATGAGGACCGGCTGGCAGAGTATCGGCGGCAAATGGTATTACTTCACGGGCGGCGGAGCAATGGTGACCGGCTGGAATCAGCTTGGCGGTACCTGGTATTATTTTGAATCTTCGGGAGCAATGAAGACCGGATGGTATCAGTCAGGAAGCACCTGGTATTACTTCGGTGATTCCGGCGCTATGAAGACAGGCTGGCAGATTGTCGGAGGAAAGTGGTATTACTTTGAATCGTCCGGTGCTATGAAGACCGGGTGGCTGCAGATAGGCAGCACATGGTATTATCTGGATCCTTCTTCCGGCGCGATGGTAACCGGAACAAGGACGATCGGCGGCAAGGATTATAACTTCGATTCGAGCGGTAAGTGCACGAATCCGTAATGATTCCATATTGCGGAAAGCTTATTTCGGGGGCGGGCCTTATCAAAGGGAACCGCCCCTGTTTTATGCTATAATCTCGTTATGGGTTTATCGGGGGAAATTTCACTTAAGAGTCCGGTTACACCGCTCCAGGTTTTGGTGGCGGTGTTGCCTTTTATCACGGGCATTTTTTATGAATGGCAGGCTGCCCTTGTAAGCATTGCTCTTATCATTCTCATAATTGCCGAGACCGTAAAGAACAGGAAGTTCGATATAGAGATCGGATTTCCTTTGCTCTTTGCCGCATCAGTGGTTATAGGTCATATCCTTACTGTTTTCTTTGCAGTCGATAAGGGAATGGTATGGCTCGGAGTCGTAAAATTCCTGCCGCTTCCTCTTTTCGTTCTGGCAGCGTTAAAAAAAGAGGACATCTTAAGATTCATTCCTCTTTCCGGCGCGGTCATGACCGTTGTATCCGTGATATTAAGCCGTATTGATGCTTTAAGAGGACACATCATCGTCAGCGGAAGGATCGGAGGATTCTTTGAGTACCCGAATGCTTTTGCAATGTTCCTTCTCGTATGCCTTATCCTTGTACTCTTCAAAGATGAGATAAAGATAACAGGCTGGATCTTTGCAGCCATATTCGTTGCCGGCATAGCTTTGAGCGGAAGCAGGACAGTACTGGTCCTCCTGGCTCTGACTGCAGTGCTCTTCATCGTATGGGTGAGGGATAAAAAGATCAAGATAATAGCAGCTGCAGCTTTTGTCATAGCTTCTGTTGCAGCAGGTATCTACCTTTTCAACAGACTGTCATCTCTTACCAACGGAAGCACTTTCTACGGAAGGATCCTTTACTATATTGATGCGTTGCCTGTGATCTTAAAGCATCCGTTCGGACTTGGCTATTACGGTTACTACTATACTCAGGGAGCTTTCCAGACCGGTGTATACAGTGTTCTTCACATACATAATGATCTGCTTCAGATCCTTCTTGATATCGGATGGATCCCGGCCGCACTGGCCTGTGTAATGGTTGTAAGAGCTTTTATCAAGGCTGACTTCCAATACAAGATTCTGATCACGATGCTGACACTTCATTTGCTGTTTGACTTTGACATGCAGTTCGTTTCAATGTCCATAATACTTCTGGCAGTTGTCATGAAGTATTCAGGACCTGTACTTAAAAAGAAGCCTGCTAAGTCTGCAAAGAAGAGATCTTCAAAAGCATCTGCCGGAAAGCAGGACATTTCAGGTGTCCTAACGATACAGATAATCTCGGCAGTCATCATAGCCGGACTGTCCGTTACTGTCGGGCTTGCAACGTTCTTTAATTACATCAATGATTATAAGACTGCAGTAAAGATATATCCTTCATATACCGAAGCGCAGAAGATGCTTCTTGTCTCATGTGATACCACAGAAGAGATGGATAAGATCGCAGATTCGATCTTAAGCCA
>JAEEGL015624940.1_pt1 | contig 15479 bp, 11 predicted proteins | sample 9134231 | NCBI WGS metagenome assembly JAEEGL01 (sample SAMN16246548, study PRJNA631951) | gut metagenome | biome: gut microbiome; feature: rumen; material: fiber-attached | host: Bos | place: Iran: Karaj | collected 2018-10
AGCCCACGGGAGAAGCATCTACTGATGGAAATATCGTATAAACAAATAGTTGAAAAGGTCGCATGTACACTGGTGAAGGCTGGCTCCATCTTCAGAAATGATAAGAAGGAGGCATATCGCAAGGCGATCGTCGACGAGACGAATCCGCAGGCAAAATGGGTTCTGGAGACTATTTTGGAAAACGCGGAGGCAGCTGAAAGGCTGAAAAGCCCGCTGTGCGACGACACGGGCATCCCGCATCTCGTATTGGATGTCGGAGACGGTGCAGTCGTAGCTGGCGAATTGCTGGACGCAATCCGCGAAGGTGTTGCGGAAGGGCTGCGTCGTCTGCCCGGTCGCCCCATGGGAATCATGGGCGACGATGTGCGGCGGATCGACCAGTCTGGCGGCCTGGACGAGGATCCCGCAGGCGTGTTGCCCGCGCCGTTTCATATCCGCAGGATGAACGGAAATGGTTTAAAGCTTCATGTCCTGATGTTCGGCGGCGGCCCTGCAATCCGCGCCAAGACATTGCGGGTCTTCCACAAGCATGATGCGCAGGTGGTTTTGGACGAAATCGTCTCTTGGGCGAAGGAAGGTGTCACACAGCTAGGTTGCTCGCCCTGTACGCTGGGCGTTGGCATCGGCCGTTCGCATTATGAAGCGGCTACTCTCATGCTGGAGGCATTGGTCGATGGATGTTTTGACAGGCAGAATGAAATGGAAATGCAGATCACCGCGAGGGTGAACGAGGCTGACATCGGCCCGCTCGGTCTTCATGGAAAGCATTCCGTTCTGGCGACTTTCCTGAAAGTGGGACCGCAACGGGCTAGCGGCGTACGTATTGTGTGTTTAAGGCCATGTTGTTGCTTCGAGCCAAGGATTGCATCTATGACTATTGGTATGGTCTAAAACTAATACGTCGTGTTATACAAATAATAAACTGTATAAAAAGTGATATTGACGTTCTTATAAGATATACAAAAGGAATGTTTAAAATGAACGAAATCAAAATTACTGATAATTTTGAGGAGATGGAGAAAATTGGAAAATCTCTGATAGAAGAAAAATGTAATATATATAAGCCAGAAATGCTTGATACTCTTAGAAAGACTATAGAGATCTACATGCCTGGTGCCATTGATCTAGAAAAGGAAAAACGTTTATACAGAGCTATATATGATTACTGGATGTATGGGGCTTCGATTAGCGAGGTTTTCTATCTTGGCTTTGATTCCCTAAATGATGAGCAGAAGCTTGAATATGCAACACTTCGGTTAAAAATGGCCTATTATGGATTTTTAAATGATGCATCATTAGCTCATTTGTTTGATAACAAAGAGGAAACGTACGAATTATTCAAAGAGTTCTATCTTAGAGATATCATAAAAATCTCTAATGAAAATGATTATGATGTTTTTGTTGAATTCATTGAAAGACATCCCAGTTTTGTTGTAAAACCAAGTAGCATGGCAACTGGTCTTGGGGTTAGAAAAGTTGAAATATCATCTAATGCAAATCTGAAACAAACTTTTTTGAATTTACTTCATGAGTACATAGGCTACAATGGGGGAATTTCTTGGAAGAAGCCAAATAAAACAGTAATTCTTGAAGAATTGATTGAACAAGATGATGCACTATCCGTCTTCCATCCTGATTCTGTAAATGGAATACGTGTGACTACTGTTCGGGTGGGGGGGGAAGTTCACATATACCAACCTTGGATAAAAGTTGGTGCACAAGGTGCATTTGTTGCCTCAGCCGCCCTTGGGGGGATGGACATTGGCATAAATGCAGAGACAGGGGTGTTGGAAACAGCAGGCTATGGTGAACTTGGAGAGGCATGTCTGAAACATCCTGATACAGGTGTAGAATTTATAGGCTATCAAATTCCGAAATGGAAAGAACTTGTCGTCCTTGCAAAGAATTTGGCGGGCTGTCTTCCGTCTAGCATCAATTATATTGGCTGGGATTTTGTCCTGACTTCAAAAGGCTGGTGTATCATGGAAGGCAATTACCGAGGCGATTTCATGTGGCAGCTTTTCAGACAACGTGGTATGCGGCGAGAATTTGAGGAGCTGATTGGCTGGAAATCGACAAAAAGATATTGGTGGGAGATAAGCCGTCAGTCCTAATGAACTTAACTTTTGGATGCTAGCCAAATCTTTCTTGAAACATGGAAAAAGACAATTTCAAACGGGTGCTGAATACGGGGGATGTACTGGTTGTCGCCTTTGGGGCGATGATTGGCTGGGGGTGGGTCGTGTCGTCGGGGCAATGGATCCAGTCAGGCGGGGTGATGGGCACAGTGTTGGGATTCATCATTGGTGGCATTATGATCTATTTCGTCGGGCTGGCTTACGCCGAGCTAACGACTTCGATGCCGCAATGCGGAGGAGAACATGCTTTCAGCTACATGGCGTTTGGCCCTTTTGGAAGCTATGTCTGCACATGGGCTTTGATTCTCAGTTACATTGGGGTAGTGTGTTACGAGGCGTGTTCGTTCCCGACGATTTTGCAGTACATTTTCCCTAATATGTATAAATGGCACATGTACACAGTCGCAGGTTTCGATGTATATGCGTCGTGGGTGGCTGTCGGCGCGTTAATGGCGGCTTTCATCGTGCTCATCAATATCATTGGAACGAAGAAATCAGCTGTGATGCAGACGGTCTTCACGCTTGCGATTGCGGCGGTGGGATTGCTGTTGCTGGGAGGGGCTGTTTGGAATGGCGATGCGGCGAAGATTAGTGAGCAAGCTGTAAAAGGCGACGGAACAGGAGCTGTCATTCAGAACATCGTGAAAATTGCTATCATGACGCCGTTCTTCTTCTTCGGTTTTGATGTCATCCCGCAGGCAGCGGAGGAGATAAAAGTGCCGCTGAAGAAACTTGGAAGACTTATGGTGTTGTCGATCGTGTTGGCTGTGGCATTCTATACTATGATTGTAATTGCAATCGGTCTTGTGATGGACAGCGGCGACATAGCCGTTTCGCTGAAGAAGACTGGTCTTGTGACTGCAGACGCGATGGCGAAGGCTTTCGGTAGTTCAGCAATGGCGAAGGTTCTGATTATCGGCGGACTGTGCGGCATTATTACAAGTTGGAACTCTTTCCTGATCGGCGGAAGCCGTGCTCTTTACTCCATGGCCGGAGCTTGCATGGTTCCGCATACATTTTCAAAACTTCATCCACGACATAAATCTCCTGTGAACGCTTTATTGCTTCTTGGCGGGCTTTCTGTGCTTTCTCCGTTCCTTGGACGTGCGATGCTGGTGTGGATAGTCGATGCGGCGAATTTCGCTTGCTGTCTTGCATATTGCATGGTGTCAGCATCATATTTAGTCATAAGAAAAGAGCATCCCAAAATGAAGCGTCCATACAAAAACGAGCGTTACATGCTGGTGGGGTGTGTGGCTGCAGTGATGTCGGGAGCGATGACGTTGATGTACATTATCCCAGGCACAAGTTGCACGCTTGTGTGGCAAGAGTGGTGTATTGTCGGAGGATGGATGTTTCTTGGTGTTTGTTTCTATTTATGGTGCAAGCAAAAGTATGGTGAGAAATTCGCTAAACTTGAAATTATGTATGAAAATGAGGTTAAAAAAAACAAGTAATATTTTTGGGGGTATAGCAAATATAATTTGATGTTTATTGTTACTTATTCATTGAAGGTTAGTGAGAAATTATTCCTCCAAAAGAACAGTACATAATACACGGTAGAAAAAGTTATTTTGATTAAAATTCAAATTATAGTTTCAAAATTTCATTATTAAAACAAATACATATATATTTTATAATATTTTCATGAGTATATCAATAATTTGATTACTTGTATTTGAATTTAATATTTTAAATAATTATAAAGCTTGAGAGAAATAGGAATGTTAAAAGAATGGGTGAAACTTACAGACGATCCTGTAGAAATTCGAGATATTGCATTGCGTCTTATGAAGGAGATAACTATTATTTCTCCTAGTGGTGAGAAAAAGAAATTATATACGCCTCTTATGTTAGATAAGATGAAAGAATCAATAAGGCATTATGCCCCAGAGGCAAGTGAAGAAGAATGTTCAGAGATGTGCTTAAAATTTATATATGATTATTGGGTTTTTGGTTGTACAGTAGATGAGGAATTTTATCTACATCTGAAAGACAAAAATGATACTGAAAAACGTGAATATATGGTATCAAAAATGCGGAGTGTGTATGTGCGGCATCTTAATTGGGATGCCGGGGACGAAAGAGTAATTCTACTCGAAGATAAATATAGGTTGTACAAGATGTTACAACCATTTTATAAACGTGAGATTATTGAAATTTCTAGTATGGATGATTACCAATTCTTTGTAAATTTTACTAGAAAACATAAAGAGTTTGTTGTGAAACCTGCAAATTTTGCATTTGGAATTGGTGTCCACAAAGTTTCCATGGATGATTATGATTATGACTATAAAATGGCCATAGAACACATACTTGATGAAGGAAAGGCAATCCATAAAAAGCATCCATCCAAGGTCTCAAAAATGGTTTTGGAAGAGCTTATTATCCAAGATGAAAGTTTGGCGATTCTTCATCATGGATCAGTAAATGCAATTCGGGCAACAGCTGTAAAAGGATATGATGGGAAAATTCATATTTATCATCCTTGGATTAAGGTTGGATTTGGAGGGGAATTCGTAGCATCTGCTGCGTTGAATGGATTTGATGCAGAGATAGATCCTGTAACGGGTATAGTTATTTCTGATGGGTATCAGGAAAGTGGAAAGATATTCACGGTTCATCCAGATTCGGGTATAAAAATTAAAGGTTTTCAAATTCCAAAATGGAATGAATTAATTGTGTTTATTGATAAAATTATGGCTGCATTGCCAAAGTATAAATATGTCGGATGGGATTTGGTCTTGACTCCTGACGGATGGTGTGTAATGGAAGGAAATTATTCTGGAGAATTTATGTTTCAATTGATAAATAATAAAGGTTATAAAAAAGAATTTGAGGAGCTAATTGGTTGGAAATATGACAAGCAGTTCTGGTGGGAGGATATGAAAGAATTTTCAGATATGTGAAAAATAATGAATATATGAAATAAAAAATCAAAATTTTATTCAAAATGTGTATTATTATATCATTAATTAATAGATTATCAAATTGATTCTTTATATATTATCCACCACTATATATCCTACCTATGACAGATATAGCGATAAAAATTGAGAATGTCTCTAAAGAATACCGGCTTGGTGCTATCGGCGGCACGACACTTCGGGAGGAATTCCATAGTTTTGCTGATAAAATTCTCCATCGTATGCCTGAGAATCCAAACTATGGGAAGAAGTTCATGGCTCTCAGAAACATCAATCTGGAAGTAAGGAAAGGAGAAGCACTAGGGATTATTGGGCATAATGGGGCAGGAAAATCCACTTTACTTAAGCTCATCTCCAGAGTTACTGGTCCAACTACTGGTACAATTTCTTATAATGGCCGAATAACCAGCATGCTGGAGGTCGGAACTGGTTTCCACGGTGAATTAACAGGCCGAGAGAACATTTACATGAATGGCGCTATTTTAGGCATGACCAAGAGGGAAATAGACAGGAAAATCGATGCCATTATTGACTTTGCCGAAATGGAGAAGTTTATCGATACTCCTGTAAAGCGATATTCGTCTGGCATGTATGTCAAGCTGGCTTTTTCTGTTGCTGCACATCTCGACAGTGAAATCATGATCATGGACGAAGTACTAGCGGTTGGAGATACACGTTTCCAGCAGAAATGTCTGGATATGATGGGGCAATGCACAAAAAAAGAAGGACGAACTATTCTCTATGTATCACATAACTTGAACACAATACAGTATCTTTGTGATAGTGCCATTTTGATGGATCATGGTGAGATTGTGTTTAAAGGTACGCCTGAGGATGCGATTGCAGAATACACAAAGGATGAAAGAGATATAACAGAGGTTGTCAGGGATGTTTCTGCATGGCCTCGGCCGAATTTCGTGACTGGTCATGCACAATTTATTTCTTTTGAGCTACTCAATGCATCGGAATGTAGGCTTGAACCTGGTGCAAAACTTCAAGTACGGGTACGCTGGCGGACTGTACAAGATGTCGTTAATCTTGTCCTTCGATGTTATTTGAAACACAAGTCGAAAGTTCCTATAGGCACTTCGACTATCGGATTGGGATGTGCAAGGGCAAATGAGGAACATGTCGGTGTTTTTGAATTGGATTATTCTGATGTAATTGCAGGAAAATATACATTAGGATTCGAATTACATACAATTGTAGTTCCCGGGGCGGAGCCTTTGTGCCAAGATAGTCTGGGACATTGGATTTTTCAGATTGATATTTTGGGAAATGAGAAGCAAAATCTTGTTGAACAGGATAGTGAATATATGGATTACACGTTTTCAATTCCATGGCGTCATGGAAATTGGGGGGGGATAAGGTTTCCTATCTCACGGCTTGAAATGTAATAAAATGGCTTGAAATCATTATATTTGAAATCATGTCTCAATCTATTGAAGACAAAAAGAGTATTCTTGCGCAATATAATTATAAATACGAAGAATTCCATAAGCTTGAGGAACTTCGGGGTTGTCCTATTGCACTAATTGATGAAGATAAACTAGATGTACAATATGATGAATATTGTTCTGATGAACTGCGTAAGATAGCACCATATGTTACAATATGGATGATTACTTACAATCATGAAAAATACATTGCTAAAGCAATTGAAGGTGTCGTTAAGCAAGAATGCAATTTCCCAATAGAACTTATTATTGTTGAAGACCATTCGTCAGATGAAACATTAAACATTTGCAAAAGATATCAAGAATTATATCCGAAAATTGTTCATTTGTTTACGGCAAAGGAACGGAAACCATTTCAACTAGCAATCATTCTAAAAAGTTATAGAATGTTCAAAAAGATATTTAGAGGTAAATATCTTGCCTTTTGTGAAGGAGATGACTGGTGGAGTGATGTTAGAAAACTTCAAATGCAGGTTGATGTTCTTGAGAAATATCCAGAAATTTCACTATGTTTTACATCATATATTTGGTATGAAGAAGATAAAGCTAAGAGTCGTGAGATGAATATTAATCTTCCTAATGGTATAGGAGATTTCAATAAAGAGTTTTTGATTGGTGAGCAATGGCCTAAGATTCAGACAGCAGGATTGTTAGTACGTTCTGACGAATATTTTAAATATATTCAGAATGATATTTGCTATAAAATTATTCTTCGTGTCGGAGATGTAAAAATATGGTTATCATTATCGCTTCCTACAGGAAAATACTATGTTATAAACAAAGTAACTTATACTTATAATCAACATCCATGTGGGGCTTCTTATGGATCTAATGTATATCCTGTTACCCGTGATGTTTGTATTGTTCGTTACTTTTATTGTTTGAAAAATAAAAAACAATATAGTAAATATGAAATATATATACATTATTATTTCTTATGCTTATATCGTCGTATACTAATGGATGAATTTGATTCCACAAATCTTAAAAACGAAATTGAAAATTTCTTTTCTAGTTATCATAAAAATGAATTAAATCAACAAAATGAAGAATGGACTTTTTTACCACTTTATAACTTAATTCATAATTTGTTTCCTTCAAAAAAATATAGGAAATTCACTAAAGTAATATTGAAAATCATTTCACAATATGATTTATCAAAGTATAAAAAGGATACATGGGAATATAGTGCGTCTAGAATATTTTCAACATACTTTGTTGTATATATAAAATACTATTATAATAGATTTAGAATTAGAATAAACAATATTAAACATCGAATAAGAATGGTTATACCTGAGAGAGTGGTGAAATATGGTAGTAAATTATTAGGACGTCATTATACTCCAATAAATAAAAAAAATAATGATATATAATTTGCTTTATGAAAATAAACATTATAAATTTTGAAAATAAACATTGTATTTTGTTTGGTTTTATTTTTATAAATAATAAATTAAAAATTTAGTTTATTATTAATTCAATAAGAATTAAAAAACTGAAAAATTAAAAGTTCATAGTAATGAAAAGAATCATGTAATGATAGACATGAATATATCTTGTGTATTAATACCAAAAATAATATGGTGAAAATAAAGAAATTGACTTGTGTCACTGCAGTGTTCAATGCAATATCTTCTGGTAATAAAGAAAATTTGATTAGGTGTATTGAATCTGTTGATGCATTAAGGACAGAGCATGAGCATCTCATATATGATGCTGTTTCCACAGATGGGACTGTAGAATTATTAAAGGAATTAGAGAAAAGAACACTTGATCTCAAAGTCATTTCTGAAAAGGATACAGGAATCTACAATGCTTTGAACAAAGGAGCGCGTGATGCACAAGGCGAATGGTATTATGTATTAGGATGTGATGACTATTTATGTTCGCCTGAAGTAATGGATAAACTCTTAAATCAAGTCTCAGAGAAAGTTGATGAAATAATTGCCCCCGTCAAAAGAGAGAAAGGTTGCAATCCATTCTTCAGAGAAATCAAAGATTTGTCAAAAATCTTCTGGATTGTTCCATATAGCCATCAAGGCATGATAATACGTACAAAGTATGTTCGTGAGTTTGGGGGATTTGATGAGAGTTACAAGATTTGTGCTGATTGGGATATGATGAACAAGGTTCATCAAAAATGCCTGAATATTCAATATACATTTGAACCTTTTGCCTTTTATGCTTCAGGAGGTCTTTCAGAAAATAGTTCACTTGGATGGATTGAAATGACAAAAGTCATTCAAAAGAATTTAGGAATGACAGATGAGCAAACACAATATTATCGAAAAGTAGGTTTCCCTCCATTATGGAAAGTAGTTCCATATATCTTCTATGATGATTTAGCGTATAGACTTGGTGCAAGAGAAATGGCATGGAAATATATTCAGCATTATTTTTTTCGATTACAGAGTATGGCTTATTGGCCAGTAAAAAAACTTTTGAGAAAATAATAGATTTGTAAAAAAAATTTATCTAATGTTTTTGAAAATCAAATAAACGTAATTTTATTAATATGCCAGATGTTGACTGAACTCAAAAAACTTATCCCTGAGTTTGATGTCATATCCTTTGATATCTTTGATACACTACTTCTTAGGACATATTACCGTCCTTCAGATTTGTGGCTAGATATGGAGATTCGTGAAAACGCTAAAGGTTTTGCAAAGGATAGATGCGACATTGAAAAGGAAATTTATGCTCGCTACAGGAAAAATGGAGCTGAGCCGTTATTTAATGATTTGTATTCAGGTATTCCTCAATGGGCAGACATAAAGGAAAAGGAATTGACCTATGAGAGAGAATCCATTATTGTAAATCCTGAGATGCTGGAAGTCTGGCAAATGGCTGGATGGAATGGAAAAAAACGAATCATTGTCTCGGATATGTATTTGCCTCAGGATTTTCTTGAAGAAATCCTCAAAAAGAACGGTATTACGGGATGGGATAAGTTCTACTTGAGCAATGCTTGTCAAGCTAATAAAATTGATGGAACATTGTTCAAAAAGCTTTTGAATGACCTAGGTTGCTCGGCAAGCCAAGTTTTACATATTGGTGATAATGAAAATGCAGATATGAAAATACCAAATAAGCTTGGTATTGTCGCATATCATTATTCAAAAGTCATTGATCAATTTCTTTGTGAATGTCCCTTTATTCAAAAATTCCTTGCGCAAGGTGATGATTTTGAGAAGAGGCGAATGATCGGTTGTTTGGCCGCTGGTTGGCATGTTTACAAATGTGAGCATCCATCATGGACATATTGGAATAAAATTGGATTCTTGTTTGCAGGGACTCTGGCGTATCTGTATATGCGAATGGTAGGAGAGGATGCCCAACTACATGGTTTTACACATCTCATGATGGTTGCAAGGGATTGCTATATACTTGAGAAGATATTCAATATACTATATCCTACAATTAAAACAGATTATTTTTATTCTTCAAGGCTATCAGCTCTCCTCGCATCGCAATATTTTGGTAGTTTGGAAAATACAATAGTCAACCGAAAAAAATTATGTTTAGATTATCTGAGAAAGCAAGGCATTTCCATTACAGAAAATGAAGAGAATCACTTTATTGAAACAGGAGAGTTAACGGAAGAAACAAAGAATGCATTAGACAAGATATCAAATACTGAACGAAAGCAGACTGAAGAATATTTAAGACAATTTCATATCAATCCAGAAAACACGGCGATTGTTGATGGTGCAAGCGTACATTTTACGGTACAGAAATTTATTTCCGACATTGTGGGGAAAAATGTATTCACATTTTACCTTCAAACACAAAATCAACCGAATAATGGTGAAACACTATATCAGTGTAATTGGAATGATGCCAGATATCTGATGTTCACTGAATTTCTATTTGCTGCACCATATATGACAGTAGAACGTGTTGTTGATGGGAAGCCTGTTTTTAAAACGAAAATTCATAGTCTGGAGAAGATAAAGATTTCTGTCTCTACACAAATTGAAGCAGGGGCATTGGCTTGTGCCAAAATATTAAATAAATCTCATTGTAACTTCTCAAAATACTGTTGGCTAGATTTCAATGATGCATTCATGGACAATCAAAGCTTGGAAGATAATGAGATGTTGTCTTTCGCATGTGATTCAATGGCACCAGATCATAATAGTGATTTTTTCCCAGTGATTCGTCGATTCCCGCCAGACAGAGAAAAATCTATCTGTGGAATAAAAGTTTTGACATTGCATAAGGAACGTGTTGGAGAGCAATACCAGAATATAATGTATTTGTTTGGAAAATACAGACTTTTTGATGTCAATAAACTTAAAATTTTACAGAGAAATGGAGCTTTACGAACATTTTATCGCAAAATGTTAGGGCATGGTGAATTTGCTAAACATAAATAATTTTTTAATATTTTTAAACAATATATAATAATTTGAAAATCATTTAAACCATAAGAAAGATTTTAATTTTTATGATTTCAGCAATAATAACAGCAGGTGGAGCTGGTTCAAGAACAGGTAACAAAGTTCCAAAACAGTTTTTAACAGTTAATGATATTCCCATAATTGTTTATACATTACAAAATATAAGCAATGTATCAGAAATTGAAACAATTGTTGTTATCGTCCCGAATGGTTGGCAAGGGTTTGTTCAAGCATATATAGAGCAATATAAAATTGGTAAAGTGCATTCCATTGTAATCGGTGGAAACACGCGTTATGAATCAATCTGTAATGGAATTAATGCTATAAAGGAATTATATAACGACTACCAAGACAATAATAATTTGATAGGAATATTTGATGGAAATCGACCGCTAATTCCTAATCAAGTCATTGAAGCAACAATAGAATCTGCCAAACAGCATGGTTGCTCTGTTGCCTTGGAGCCATGTTACGATACAATGATTCATTGTGCTGATGATACATTTGTCGGCGAAGTGTTAGATCGCTCTGCATTGTTCAAAGGGCAATGTCCTGAATTTTTTACCATAAGCGAATTAATGGCATTATATGATAAATGCATTCATGACAATCCTCCAGATATGCCTTTTTATGCTTTAAATTCACATTATGGCAATCAAGTTGCATATGTGTTAGGATCATCAAAAAGTTTTAAAATCACAACGGCTGATGATATTGAGCTTTTCAAGGCATTGATTAATAGCAATCCAAACATTGTAGCAGGTATTTCTTGGAAATGAATACAGGTACATATGTATTTATAACCTTTGCTGTCCATGGAATTGGGGGAACGCAGATTTATGTGAGGAATAAGCTTCTTTTTTTGCAGAAGCATGGATGGAATGTAAAAATCATTACCAGTGAGCCAGGCGACAATATCATGGTGAAAGAACTGGCTCCCTATGAGAAGGATATTGTTCCGACTATCGTCAAAAATCCTGGACTCTGTAGCAGGAATGAACGAGAAGCAGCATTACAACGCATGTCTGAAATGGTTGGAACTTTGGGAGAAAATGTATTGATTGAAACAGATTTTATGGCAGCGACTCCATGGGGAGAAATGCTTGCAGAACGTTTACATGCACGTCATCTGATTTTGTTGATTCAAGAGGATTATCGTCTAAATGCTCCCAAATACCAGAATTTCTTTGCATGGAAGTATGATCGTGGTGAACTAGCGGCGAATACGCCAAATGCAGTGGCTCAACTCTTGACAGGATATAGAAATGTTCCATCGGAAGCAAGTCCATTCCTTCAGCCATATTGCCATAATGTCGTTGAAGAATGTGAATCTCCAGAATTTGACAAGTTAATTGAAGATGCTGATTATCATATAGGGAGCATTGGTCGATTAAACAAGCCTTTTGTTCTACCAACCGTAAGACAATTGGCTGAGTTTGCATGTAAGCATCCAGACAAGCACTTTCAGTTGGTGTTGTTGGGCGGCTCGCCTGAAAAATCAGATATAGATAACATCCAAGCATTACAGTCAAAGAATTTTCACATTGCCATCACAGGAGCTCTTTTTCCTGTTCCTCTGCATTTGCTTCAGGAAATGGATGTTTTTGTCGCTTCAGCCGGAGCGGCCCGTACATCGTATGAAGCAGGTTGCATAACAATAGCAATTGATGCTATTGATTTTGAACCAATAGGGATCATGGGGCGTGATACACAGCTAACAATTGCCAGAAAAGAGCATACTAAACATAATTCTTTAGAAGAACTTTTGACAGAAATTCTTCTTTCAAATAAGCAGTTCCCAAAACCACCTATAGTCATTGAAGATATAGATGTAGAATTCATGAAGCATCTGGAATTTCTGAAAGGCATGGCTAATAAACAATTATACTATGATATAAGAAAGCTATGGCCATCATACCTAAAAAGAATCCTTTACAGAATTAAACATTGATTAAATATTAATTAGTATGAAAGATCGTGTCAAAGGATAATTACACATTAACATAAGTAAAAACAATTTAAACAAGTTGTTAAATATGATCACGTATGAAAAAATACTCCAATTCTTTGCTGATTATATAGCAAGAGATATGTATTATAAAAGTTCGTGAAGAAGGACAGAATCTCATGCGTGCCCGTGTTCAAGTTCAATTATATAAAAGTATCAAGGTGAATGAATTAAAGATTAGGCGGATGGTGGAGTTGGTATAGTACCGTTGCTTTTGTAAATAAAGTCAATATTATTTCAAAGAGATATTATGCTTGAAAAACTAGAAATTGAAAATGCAATTAATACAATTGTATCTGAAGTTATAAAATATACTGATTTAGTATTTGCTTTTAATTCAGAAGGTGATAAAGGAAGCTTTGGATCGGGGGTTATTATTTCTTATTTAGGAAAAGTATTCTTTTTGACGGCTAGACATGTTACAAAGGGATACCAATATGTTTTTGCCGGTGCTTATCCAAAATCTGATACAAAACCTTCAACCGAAAATAAAATAACCTCTAACTTAATATTTCTTTGTGAGGGAGAAATTTCAGATTTTTCAATTTTTATGAATTATCCATTAGGAAATAATCCTGTAAAAATTGGATATGATTTAGAGAATTCTAAGAGTTTAACTTATGAAATAACGAAAAAAAATACTGGAACTTTGAGTTGTGCTATTGGTTATCTTGGAGCAATTAGGAGAGATATTCTAATATCAAAGGTATGTGTAGATACAAATTCACAATTTCTGATTTCATCTGGGCCAATTGTTGAAATATCAGAAGATAAAATTGTTGTTGATATGACTGCAAGTGATTGTAATTTTTATACGCCTGAAGCAAAAAAATTAGAATCAACTATAAAAGATAACAATGGTGTTTTTCCATTTTATGGCTGTAGTGGTTGTGGTTTATGGGTAATTGATGGCTCTTATGTTAAATTATTAGGTATTATGAGTAGAAAGGCTGATGATGATGTACTTATCCATAGAGTAGAATTTGTTCCAATATGGAAAGTAATAAATGCATTGAATAATTTATCTGATAAATCAACAATAAATATAAATAAATGTTTATAAATCTATTTAAATTTGATATTTTATATCTTTGAGTTTTTCAAACATATTATTTTGAATTCCATCCTTTATACAAGTGAAGAAAATTTAATATTTTCCACATCATATAGATTTGTACATATCTCATATTTCTTTGATGGCAAATGTGTTTTGATAATATGATTAGTTACAATTTCATATAAACAAGGAATTAATTCATGAGTGCATTCAATGGTGCAACATTAATGATCACAGGCGGGACGGGAAGCTTTGGAAATACGGTTCTGAAGCATTTCTTGTCCAGTGATGTCGAGCAGATTCGGATTTTCTCTCGGGATGAAAAGAAACAGGACGACATGCGGCATGAATTGCAGGCGAAGTTTTCGGATTATGCTGCGAAGGTGAAATTCCACGTGGGAGATGTCCGTGACCCGCGGTCGGTGGCGGACGCGATGCACGGCGTGGACTACATCGTCCATGCGGCGGCGCTGAAGCAGGTGCCGTCGTGCGAATGCTTCCCCATGCAGGCCGTCAAGACGAATATCGAAGGGACGGACAACGTACTGCACGCCGCCATAGACGCAGGCGTGAAACGTGTCGTCTGCCTCTCGACGGACAAGGCGGCGTATCCAATCAATGCCATGGGCATCTCCAAGGCGATGATGGAGCATGTCATCACCGCGAACGCCCGCGTGGCGGCGGAGCGTGGCGGGACGGTCATCTGCTGCACACGTTATGGTAACGTCATGTGCTCTCGCGGCAGCGTGATTCCATTGTTCATCGACCAGATAAAAGCAGGTAATCCAATCACGATCACGAATCCCGCCATGACGCGGTTCCTCATGAATCTTGACGAAGCAGTGGATCTCGTGCGGTTTGCGTTCGAGCATGCGAATCCTGGAGATTTATTCATCCAGAAGGCGGACGCCTCTACCATCGGCGATTTGGCGAAGGGCGTCCAGAAGTTGTTCGGCGACACGGGCACGAACATCATCGGGACACGTCATGGCGAGAAGCTGTATGAGACGTTGATGACGCGAGAGGAGCGGTTGCGGTCTGAAGACATGGGGCATTACTTCCGTGTGTCGGCAGACAACCGCGATTTGAACTACGACAAGTATTTCGTGAAAGGGCAGGTGCAGACGGAGGCCGACGAGGCCTATACGTCGCATAACACGACGCTATTAGACGTAGAAGGCGTCGTTAGGAAAATCCTTACCACAGATTATGTTCAAGAACAGCTAAAGGCATAAGACGGATACAGATAGTACCACGAATGGACACTAATGGACACTAATTATTTTGGGGAAACCACAAAACACACGAAACACACCAAAATGCCTCGCCGCCAGGGCCGAAAGTCCCCGAAGAGAATTGTTTGTGAAAAAGAAATCTGAATGCTGAAAATGTAACGGCCACTGGCGGCTCGGCGGTTGTCATGCCACTTGGAGTGGAGCTATGGCTGCTTATGCAGGTTTTATTGGTTAGCTCAATGCATAATTCA
>JAEEGL010263291.1_pt1 | contig 15478 bp, 12 predicted proteins | sample 9134231 | NCBI WGS metagenome assembly JAEEGL01 (sample SAMN16246548, study PRJNA631951) | gut metagenome | biome: gut microbiome; feature: rumen; material: fiber-attached | host: Bos | place: Iran: Karaj | collected 2018-10
AGCGGTCTGGCACATTATGATGAGTTCGTCACCCTCAACAACATCTACGAATCGCTCCCGGAATGCGGGAAGCTGTATCTCGAGATGATGAACCGCGCCGATGAGGAGGAGATCTGTTCCCCCAACCTCATCAACGACGAATTGTACGATTATACAGTACTCCAGCATCTGCAGAGATTCCAATCCGAGAACCGTGCCGTCCTGAGGGATATCGAGTCCTTCGATTCCGTCATCGCGGAGGTCAGCGAACTCGTCTCCGAGAAGGAGGTAGCGGTCAGGGAACGCATGGAGAACCGTCTCCGTTCGGACCTGGGCTGCATCACATCATCCAAGCGCTTCGGGGAGATCAGACGCGCCGTGGAGATGAAGAGGAGATGGAGCATCAACAAGTTCGTAGGGAAGTTCGATTACGAACTGTTCAAGGGGATAAGGATATGGCTGCTCACACCGGACGTCGTATCGGAGATCGTCCCCCTGGAGGCCGGTCTGTTCGACCTTGTGATATTCGACGAGGCATCACAGATGTTCATCGAGAAGGGGATCCCATCGGTCATGAGGGCGAAGAGGGTCGTCATAGCCGGCGACCACAGACAGCTCCGCCCATCCAAACTCGGTTCCGGACGCATCGGCATGGACGAGGACGATGCAGAGGACGACTGCGTCCCCGCATGTCAGGAATCGGACAGCCTTCTGGACGCTGCCCGCTCAAGATATCCATCCGTGATGCTTCGCTACCACTACCGCTCCGCCTACCGCGAACTGATCGAGTTCTCGAACCATGCGTTCTACGGCGGAAGGCTCTGCATCTCCCCCAACCTGGACACCGACCCCGAACCGCCCATACAGGTCCACAAGATCGATAATGGAAGATGGGCGGACAGATGCAACCGTCCCGAGGCTGAGAGGGTAGTGGAACTCGTTTCCGAGATCCTGTCCTCCAAGGGAGAGGAGACGGTAGGGATCATCACGTTCAACAGTGCGCAGATGGACCTGATCGACAGTCTGCTCGAGGACAGATGCGCCTCGGACCCGCATTTCAGGGAACTGTACCGTAAGGAGACGGGGAGGAAGGAGAACGGCGAGGACGTCGGACTGTTCGTCAGGAACATAGAGAACGTCCAGGGCGACGAGAGGGACATAATAATCTTCTCGATCGGATACGCCAAGGGGGACAACGGGAAGCTGGTCCGCAACTTCGGGTGGCTCAACCAGTCCGGAGGGGAGAACCGCCTCAACGTCGCCATCACCCGCGCAAGGCGCAGGATCCATATCGTCACATCCTTCGAACCTTCGGAACTGTGCGTGGACGACATGAAGAACAGGGGTCCGAAGCTCCTCAGGTCCTACCTTCAGTACTGCTTCGCGGTCAGTTCCGGCGACAGGATCGCGGCGGAGGGCGTTCTGAGATCGTTCGGTACCGCGGAAGCGCACGGCACCGACAGGACCGCAGATGACAGGTTCGCCGACACGGTGTTCTCCGCACTGCGGTCGAGGGGGCTTGACGTGGTACGCGGCGTGGATGCGGGAGGATACGGCATAGACGTGGCAGTGAGGAAGGACGGCAGATTCGTACTCGGCATAGAATGCGACGGGAGACTGTACCATTCCCCCATGTCCGCGAGGGAACGCGACTGGCAGAGGCGCAGATACCTGGAATCGAGAGGCTGGCACATACAGCGTGCATGGTGCTCGGAATGGTGGGACGACCCGCAGGCCGCCGCGGACAGGATCGCCGAGATGGCGGGTTCCGCCTGATCACGCGAAGTAGTAGATGAGCAGCGCCGCGATCGCGATGTGCAGTACCGCAAAGAGATAGTTGAGCTTGAACTTCGGCTTGTTGGTCTTGTGCCTGAAGTACTGCATGCCCAGGATTGCCCCCCAGGGAGCGATGAGCCCTCCGATGATGAGGGTCCTCTCGGGAGTCCTCCAATCGCCTCTTTTGGCCTTCTTCTTATCAGACCCGTACATGAAGAACACTATGAGGTTCAGGACGGCGGCGACTACGACCGCTATGACGGTTGTATCCATGAATGCAGGATGCCCGTCGACCTATTTATCTGTCCCTCTTCCCCGGATTTCCGAAGTCGGAGTCCAATCTGTCGGCCGCGAAGGCCTTCATCAGCAGAGATTCCGGAACGAACTCGTCGTACTTGCCGATGATCAGGTCGTCCCGGTACGTCACCAGTTCGGTAAGGTCGAAGTTCCTGGAGTACCTCTCGAGACTGTCCATCAGATCCGAGTACTCGTAATCGCAGCGGACGTCGATGACGTATGGTTCCAGGTATCTGACCACCTTCACGTCCGGCATGGCACGGAGCATCCTGTACATGGTGTCGAACTGTCTCGAACCTATCCACGGACAGATACGGCTGCAATCCTCCGTCTGAGAGAATACTTTGTCCAATCCGGCCTCCTTCGCTCTGCGCCGGGATTCGTTGAGGCGCCTCAGGCCCCCCTCGTCCACGTACTCGTACTGCTCGTCGGACCTGAGTATCTCGAGCATCTTCCTCAGGACCCTCCTGTGATATTCCGGGGCCCCGGATTTCCATGATGTATCGGATGTGCCGTCGGATTCCACCACCTCGGCGAAGGTCCCGTCGGGACTGACCGAGGATATCGCCCACACCCTCCCCGACAGCAGTATGTTGCCGCCTATCTCGGGGATCTTCTGCACCGTCCCGATGCTCTTCCCCTCGAACCTTATCTCTATGTCCTTGGACCCGGCGAACACGATCGGGAACCCTTTGCCGAACGCTATCCTCTCCCCGTCCGGACCCAGGACGAGTGTCCTGTCCTTCAGGTATTCGAGCAGATCCCTTTCCACCATGTGCTTCACCAGCACCCTGTAGTCATCCTTGGAGATGTCCCTGAAAGGATACAGTGCCAGCACCTCGCTGCACAGTTCCGTGAAGGTCGCTCCCACGGAGTTCCTGAGGTATGCCATGGTCTGCTGAAGGAGTATGCCGTAAGGACTTTTGACTATCCTCGGGGGTTCGACCCACCCCTCCTTGACGGCGAGCTCCACCATCGCTATGGACCTGATCAGATTGACCGATACCCCGTAGACGTCGGACCACCACATCTGGTCGTCATCGTTGCATATCAGCACCAGGGACTGCGAGCCTCCCCTCCTCCCCGAACGCCCCATCCTCTGGAGCAGACTCGAACATGAATGCGGGGGGCCGATCTGCAGTATGGTGTCCAGGGAGCCTATGTCCACCCCCAGTTCCAGAGTGGAGGTCGCCACCGTGGTGACGTCCGAACGTCCGCTCTTGAGGCGTTCCTCCGCCGCCTTGCGCGATTCCTTCGACACGCTGCCGTGGTGGATGTACACCTCCATCTTCGAACCGAGACGCTCGGCCATCTTCGCCAGGGACCTGGCGGTCCTCTCGGCGGTGATCCTGCTGTTCACGAACACTATGCTGCTGCGACCGTCCGTCTCATGGAACATCCTCATGTACGTCCTTCCGATCGCCAGCTTCCTGGCCCGGTTGCCGTCCTCCGGATCCTCGCGGGGGATGTGGTTGTAGAGGATCCTTACCTCCCTCTTCTGTTCTGCGGGACATACGGCGGTCACGGTCTCCCTCCCCGTCGATGCGGAGAGCCATGCCTCGGCAGCCCGGGTATCAGACAAAGTGGCTGACAGACCTATGCGTCTGGCACATCTCTTAGTGACCCTCTCCATCCTTTCCAAACAGCACAGAAGCTGTATCCCCCTGTCGGAATCCATGAAGGAATGGACCTCATCGATGATTACGAACCTGAGGTCCCCGAACAGCCTCCTGACCTCCTCCGGGTCGCCGTAGACCAATCCCTGGAGGGACTCTGGAGTAATCTGAAGAATGCCCGAAGGGTCCTTCCTCAGACGGTCCTTCATCCCCAGCTCGGACTCCCCGTGCCAGCTAGTCAGCTGAATGTAGGAGTCCCTGAGCACCAGAGCGAGCCTTCCGAACTGGTCGTCGATCAGCGCCTTGAGGGGGCTGATGTAGAGGGCGCCGATGGTCTTCGGAGGATCGCTGTACAGCGATGCGATGACCGGGAACATGGCCGCCTCCGTCTTTCCGCTGCTGGTCCCCGATGACAGCAGCAGATGGCTGTCCGAACCGAACATCACCTCGAAGGCGCGGACCTGGATGTCCCTGAACTCGGTCCACCTGCTGGTGTGTATGTATTCCTTGAGGAACGGCGGGAGTCCGTCGAAGTAGTTCATATGTCCAGATCGTCGAATAGGATGTCGTCGGGGTTGACGTCGGCCGTGACCTTCCTGTCGCTCACCAGTCTGTCGAAGGTGAGCCCCTCGTTCTGCCTCAGGGTATCCATCAGGCTGATGAAGTCCCTGGTTATCTCCCTGGGCGTGATCATCTCCGACGAGATGGAATTGGACAGCACAGTCCTGAGATATCTCTCGAGCATCTCGTCCGTCAGCCCCAGCGATACCCCGTTCCTCTGCTCGTACAGGTCCCTCAGTGTCTGAAGAAGGACGTACACCTCCTCGTTGGTGAGCGGGCGCAGATTGATCACCGGGCCGAGATAGTTGTCGTAACCGTTCTCGTACCTTCCAGCGACCAGCCTGGACCTCAGGGCCTCGTAGCTGTACAGTCCGCGGTTCTGGTCCTCGATGAACTCAGGCGTTCCGCAGACGTACATCGACAGGTACGAGGACTTGCCCTGCATTATGTCGTTGAACATCGTCAGCAGACGCTCGTAGTTGTTGGAACGGGCGATCTTGCTGGGTAGTTTGTAAAGAATTACTCCCTCGTCGATGAACACGACCAGACCGGAATAGCCGGCGATCCTGACGAACATCGCCCACAGCTTGATGAAATCGTACCAGTTGTTGTCGTCGATTATCACGGACACGCCCAGGTCCCTGCGGGCCTCGCTCTTCAGCACGTATTCCGCCTTCAGCCATCTGAGGGCGGGATTGTCGTCGTCCTCCGTCCTGAGGGACCACCAGTATGCCAATATAACCTTCACGAAGTCCTGGTAGAACGTCATGGCGCTCAGTTCGGACAGCTTGGAACGGATCGCCTTCTCCACACCGGAGGCGGAATCCTCCCCGGCCTCCTCCGCCACGGAGGCCAGCCAGTTCTGCAGAATGAGCTCCAGCGCCCCTCCGTCGGGCCTGGCCTTGACGGCCATGTTGCGGACCAGTTCCATGAACGTATTCTGACCTTCGCGCTTGGAACCCGTCAGCCTGCGGTTGATCGCAAGGTCCGCATCCATCACCACGAACCTCTTGTCCATGGCATAGTTCCTGATCATCTGGGTCATGAAGCTCTTTCCGTTACCGAAGCGTCCGGAGAGGAACCTGAACGCCCCTCCTCCGTCCGCAGTGTCGGCAAGGTCGCTCACGAACGTCTCGGTCTCCTTCCTCCTTCCGACGGCGATGTACTCCAGCCCCCTCCTCGGTACCACTCCCGACGACAGGGCGTTCATCATCGTCACCAATGTCCTCCTAGGTATGTTCTTCACATCCATCCCAATGCACCTCTGATGTCTTCCTCGTATTCCTCTATGATGCGGCCGTCCTCGACCACTATGTCGCCCACGGTATCCATCGCCGCGGTGTTGATCCTCTCCTCCGCTGCGGACATCCTCATCCCTTCCTTCCTGAGGAACGATGCGGTATCCCCTTTCAGGGCCGCATGGAGATAATTCCTGTGCCTGTCGTCCAGCATGGACGAGAACACCTTCCACGGGTCCTCCTTATTTTCCGCGGATTGTTCCTGCGGTTGGGGATCCTCATGATCGTCCTCTTCGGTGGCCATCATCCCCGATACGGCGTCCAGGTCCTTCCTGGCCGCCCTGACCGAGGACATGTCCAGGACCAGATCCTCTTCCGTCAGGTCCTCCGTCCTCCAGCGCCCGTTCACCCAATCCTTCACGGTATCGCTGATGATGATCCTCCATGCCGCCGGATAGTTGGCCGGCAGCGGTGCAGGCAGCCCCTCCCTGATGCGTACCGCCCTCAGAAGGGTCTTCAGCGCCACACGCAGGAAGTCCCTGGCCCTGCTGCCGTTGGACAGGTCCAGGGCTTCGACAGCGACACGGGACCTCGATCCCATGTACGGGAACTCCTTGTAGACCTCGTACTGTATGCGTCTGACGGGGCCCAGGGCCTCCACGATGCGCTTGCCTCCCCTCTCGCACTCGTATGCCTCTATCCTGCGCAGGCACTCGGTCAGCAGGTCGCCGTAAGGATGGTCGCGGTCCATGTACTGCTGGTCCGCCGCGTAGAGCAGCCTTCCAGCCACCCTGTCGGGTATGGGCGATATGGGATCCTCCCTCAGCGCTCCGGTGACCAGATACGAAACTGCGCTGAAATCCCCGGCACGTTCCACGGCGGGTACCTTCAGACCGTTGATCTTAGCATAGGTGATGCAGGCGTCGGCCATCCCGTCGAGCAGGAACTGGTCCATGGACGAATACACCCTGACAACGTTCACCAGCATGCGCAGGTTCCTTTCCGCATCCGTATCGGTGTTGATTATCTCCGTCGCGAACAGGAACAGGTATCCCCTGCTCGATTTGAGGTATTTGCCCTTCCTCACCATCGAACGCCAGTAGAAGTAGTAGGCGTTCTCCTCGGTGGTCATGCTGACGTAATCGGGCTCGTCCACCCCGCATTCCACGAACGGTGCCTCCGGACCTTCCTTGTCCCATTTTGCCCTGATCTCCGATAACGATATCACGTGGCGGAAACGTTCGGAGTAGACCTCCCTCAGGTCATCCCCGGAATAGAACCCGGAATAAAGGTTAGACGGCATCCGACGGTGCATGGTCTTCCTGACGGATAACGATTTTGCATCGCGGGTCCTGAAGAACACCGCCTCCGTCCATCGGAGCTCCGGGTATCAGAGGGTGCAGAAGATCACTGCTGGCTCAATTCCCTTATGACCATCGGGATCATGTACTTGGCGTTCTCGTCGAACGCGGCCTCGGGCTGGATCGCCCTGGCGTAGGCGGTGTAGTACCTCTTCTTGACGACGTCGATGAGCTGCTGCTCGTCCATACCGGACCTGTAGCCCTCCATGACCTCCTGCGCACCGATGACGGCCATCTCCCTGGCCCTCCTCAGGAGCTTCATGCACCTGTCGCCGATGATGATGTCGTAGTGGGAGAGGAGCATGTAGCGGATGTCCAATGCCAATCCCCTGTCCATGGAATCGAGGGTGATCTGATAGCCCACGAGGTACTGGGGCACCATCTCGTCGTCCCCGACGTAGACACCGTTGGTCTCGCAGGAGAGCAGGAACTTCTCCTTCTCGTCGTAGAATCCGATGGAGTCCCTGGTGTGTCCGGGGAACTCCATTACCCTGAACGAGAACTCGCCCGCATCGATGACGTCGCCCTCCTTGACGAGAACGTCCGCATCCAGGCTGTCGGTGAGGTCCTCGTACTCGGTGACCTTGAAGATCCTCGCGGCGTAACCGTTGAGCTTCTTCATGGTCGCCCTTGCGGAGTCCTTCTTCATGACCTTGAGCGCGTACTCTGTGGTGACTACCTTCACCGACGGCCATGCCCTCTTGCAGTAGGGACTTCCCCCTACGTGATCATAGTGCGAATGAGAGAGGAAGATGTAATCCAGATCGCGGCCGCCGAGGACCTTCCTGACGTTCTCGACGAGCTGGTTGCCGCAGAAGCCGAAGCCGGTGTCCACGAGGATGGAGACCTTCGGCGTCACAATGAGCATGGCCTCCCCTCCGATGACGGGCCCCACGTTGGTGACCGTATAATCGACGTTGATACCTTTGACTTCCCTGGTCTGCATGCACTGGAGCTTTCCCTTCATCCGCTCACCTTTCTGTTGTGGGCTCAACCATGAACAGGTATTTATCCGATGCGCAGGAACGGGAAAAATCGACTCAGCGCTGCGGGACTATCATGCGTACCTGTTTCCTGCAGATCTCCACGCGGACGGTGCCGTTGGTGGTCATGAGCTCCCCGTCGAGGGAGTACCACTCTATCCCGTCCAAGGGGGTTATCTCCGCCCATTCGGTCCTCTCGACGATGGCATTGGGCTGCCTGTCCACCTTCCCCTTGCTCAGGGCGATCATGTTCAGGTACTTCCTCACGACGTTCTTGTGCTCTATGATGAGGAGGTCCATCTTCATGTCGTCGTCCTCGGCATCGGGCGTTATGATCATGCCCCCGCCCGCGGTGACGATGTTCTGGGTGGAGATGAAGTCCGCAGACAGTTCCCTGTCCATGGTGGGGGTCCTGACCCTGTACCTGCGGGGTCTCGACCTGCGCACCGAAGCGAAAACGGTGCTGCTGTAGCTCTTCCTTGCGTTGTTGGGGTCCTTGAAGTCGCGGATGATGTTGACCACGATACCCATGGACATGTACACCATCGAAGCCTCTCCGTTGGACATCAGATAGTCGAATCCCCTGGTCTTCCCGGCTGTCAGCGTATCGACCAGTTCCTCATCGGACAGCCCCAGGACACCGGCGGAACGTCCGATGTCGTTACCCGAACCGAAGGGGAGGATCATGAACGCACGGTCCTCCGGGAGCATGCCGTTGAGCGTCTCGTAGACGGTACCGTCCCCTCCGGCCGCGACGATTACATCGCAGGTCTGGCACAGTTCCTTCGCTATGTCCTTGGCACCCACCTCGGCAGCGGTCTCCCTGTATTCGTACTCTATGCCCTTCGAATCGAGCAGCTCGAGGACATGCTTCATCCTCGGAATGGATTTGCCGCTGTTCGTGACCGGATTGAAGACGATTCCTATGATGGTATCATGTGCGGATTGGATACCGCCTATAAATAATGGAATCCGGAGGGATCGGTATATCCGGACATCAGAACCTGATCGCTCCGGCGATGAATGCGATCAGACCGAAGATCATTCCCTTCTTGGCCATGCTCTGTCCCGCATGGGGATCCTTCATTCCCAGGTACGCCGCGTACAGGAACAGGGCATCCGCGATCACCACAACATAGTAGAGCGGACCGTACTGTCCGGTGACCATCGGCCATATGCTGAGAACTGGACCGGCGATGAAGAACAGCACCGCGACGATGGCAGCGTTCCTCTTCCCGATCATCATGGGCAGAGTGTGCCTTCCCTCGTCCCCTTCCATATCCTCGATGTCCTTGCATATCTCCCTTCCGACGGAGACCAGGGCCGCCATCAGGGCCGGGGGCAGGTTCGCCCACACATCGTGCACGATGGCGCTTCCGAGGAGGAACACCATACCGGTGAGCACGGCGATAGTGAGGTTGCCGATGAATCCCCTCTGTTTCAGCATCACCTCGTACAGATACATCAGCACGGATGCGATCACCACGATGACGATGCATGCGACGTCCAGTGTGAATATGGAAAGGATGACCGCCAGAAGGAGCAGGGATATCCCGGCCGCATGTGCCTGCTTGGGCGTTATCTTCCCCATGGGGACCGGACGCTCGGGGTGGGATACCTTGTCTATCTCGTAATCGATGGAATCGTTGATCGAGTTCCCGCCGGCTACGAACACCACCACGACGGCGGCGCATATCGCCATGTCTATCAGATATTCGGATGCGAAGGCATCGGTACCGGCGGCCATGAAACAGGCGACCAGAAGCCCTACCGCGCCCATGACGGCGTTGACCATCCTGAACATCTGGAGATACGGGTTCACGGACACGCTATCGATTCTGCCCCTATAATGGTTTGCGGTTGATTCTGAAAGCGAACGAAAAGAGGATGTCCGTCCGGGACGCCCGGAGGCGCCCGGACCGGACGGTTTCAGCTGGCCATGCCCATCTGCGACCTGACCTCGCGGTCGAACAGGAAGGCGATGACGAACAGGTAGATTATCAGCCTGGCGACGATCTCCACGATGATTATCACCATGCCCAGATCGAACGCCGCCGCTGCGCCTATGAGTCCGAGGAACAATGCGGCGACCAGGATGACCATCAGCACCAGCATCACGATCCAGATGATGATGTCCCCGACATCCCTCCTGCCGTCGTTGATCCTTCCGGCCACCCAGATGACGATCGCACCGATGAGGACGCTGATGACGGTCCCGACTATGGCACCGACGGCGTCGCTGCCTCCGACCAGCAGTGCAGCTCCGTCGAACAGTCCGCCGATTATGGTGGACAGACCCACGATCCTGGTGAGTCCGGCCAATATGTCGATCTTTATGGACACCATGCCGCGGCTGATCCCTGCGGAGAAGATCAGATAGATCAGACCCGATATGATCGCTCCTATGCCGCTGATGGCGGCGTACATCCCTCTGTTGTTCAGGTCGTCGGGGATGAACGAGTTGCTGTCCCCGGTTATACCGGCCACGATGCATGCGATCCCGTCCGCGACGATGAGTATCCCCACCAGCCAGAGGACGAAACCCAGGATCCTCCTGTTCTCGAAGAAAGACATGCCCCGGTATCGCCGTACCGCTATTTAAAAAAGGACCGCTGGCACATCCTGTTCAGGATATCCTGAACGCGGAATAGTCGTAGACGTGCTCGGGACAGTTCTCCCTGCATCTCTGGCATGCGATGCCCAGGCACCTGCCGGTGTCGATCCTGAACGTGTCCTCATCGAAGGACAGCGCCCTCTCGGGACATCCCCTCACACAGGTCATACAGCGGGAGCACTCCCAGGACGCGGTCATGGAGGTCTCCGTACTCACCACCTCCAGGGATTCCCCTATGTCGCGGATGTCCCTCTGTCCGAGACGCTCGACGGTCATCGGCGCCTCCCTGTCCAGATAACCTTCGGCCCCGTACCTCTCCAGGAGCCTGCGGTACCTGTTGAGGGGCATGCCCTCCGCCCAGTATCCGTATTCCTGGATGTACAGTTCGCTGAATATGTCCGAAGAAGCGAACATGGTGTGCTCGGTGACGAGCTTCTCGCGCAGAGCGTTCAGACCGTCGATGAGCGACGGGTCCTTCGCCAGATCCTTGGCCAGTTCCAGCGATGTGTTCCCCACCTGTTTCACGACGGTACAGTCTGGGATGATCAGACCGACCTTCTTGGACTTCACAGGGTCCACGTAGGTACCGGAAGCACCCGCCATGTACATGGTGCGGATCCTGGTGGGGTCCACCCCTGCCTTCAGCATGAGCGTGAGATGCCCGGCCCTTATCGCTCCGATGGCCTTCCCGGCCTCCTTCAGGTCGGTGTCGCTGAAGTCGATCCTGCGGGTGACCCTCATGGCCCCGTTGCGGATCTTCGAGTCCTCTATCCTGCCGTCCTGCAGACCGGCATAGATGAGCGCCACCACGCCCGTACCCGTGATACCCCTCGGCTGGACGCCGTCGTTGGTTATCATGTCGCTGCGCAGGTTGATCAGCGGGCCGTCGCATTCCCCGAGGTCGTCCCCGAGGACCTTGGTCCTCCATCCGGTGGGCGTGCGGACCATATCGCTTACGGCACCCGGTCCTGCCAGCATGCCGCATCTGACCTGCTGTCCTTCCATCGCGGGACCCGCCGCCGCGGATCCCGTATAGATCCTGTCCCCCACCTTGAGGGCCATCTCCGCGTTGGTCCCGTAATCGGTGACCATGCACATGTCATCGTCCAGAAAACCGGATTTGATCATCATGGCCAGCGCATCCGCGCCGATCTCGTGTCTCACGGCCGGAGGTATGACTATTTCCACACCGGGGAACCCGAGGGGCCCGCCGTCGATGATGTGTCCTTTGCGGTCCAGACGCTCCACGTTCTCGGTGCGGAGCTTGTTCTCACCCGCGTACGCAAGGTCGCGGATGTCGATGCCTTCGAAGATCGAAAGCTGTATAGGGTTGCCGCAGACCGCTATCCTGCGGAGATCGGCCGGAGAGAGCCTATCCACCAGGTCGTGTACAGCGGAGAGCATTATAGAATGTGCCAGATCCAATCCGTACTCTATCGCGAAAGACATATGGTCCATGACGTTGGCACCCGGTATGGGGTTCCTGTCCGTCATGCACGTGCGCAGCACCCTCCCGTCTCCCAGATCCAGGAGCTGTGCGCGTATGCCGCTTGTTCCGATGTCTATCGCGACTGCTTGGGTCACGCGGTCACCCTTGAAGGGGCGGGCGATGCCCGCCCATAGGTTTCACTTGCGGAAGTCCTCCCAGTGCTTGGTTCCGGCAATCAGGTCGGTAGCCGCGTGCACGGTCTCCAGAGGGGACTTGGTGTACAGGGCGTTCCTGAAGGTGTCGACGAATGCCCTGGAGACTGCAGCTCCTCCGCATGCCACCGGCACACCGGTCTTCTCGAGCTCGAGCAGGAGAGCGGTGTCGACGAGTCCGGGCTTGGTCGTACTCATCAGAGTGGAACCGCAGACCAGCTGCACCTTCTTCTCCTTGACGACCTCGAGGACCTTGTCCTTGGGGACGTCCCTTCCGATATCGATGACGGTGAATCCGTTGGCCTTGAGGATGGCCGCACAGATGTTCTTACCGATGTCGTGAAGGTCTCCCTCTGCGACGAACGATGCGATGACTCCCTTGCTGGGGACGTTTCCGATCTTCTCCTGACAGATCTTGATACCGGCCTGCATCGCGTCGTTGGACATGAGGATCTCAGGAACGAAACTGAGACCGAGGTCGTACATCTCGCACTGTACCTGGATACCGGGCATCAGAGCGTTGGTGACGACGTCGACGGGGTCCTTTCCCGCTTCGATCAGTGCCTTGACTGCAGGCTCGACGATCTTCCTCTTTCCGTCGAGGACTCCCTGGGATACCTCCCTGTACTTGGGGTCGGTGGGGAAGAACTCGGCGATGAGCTTCTCGGCGTTCTTCTCCTTCTTGGAGATCGGGCTGATGATCCCAAGCTCGATGGCCATTCCTTCCTTGACCAGCTTGTTGAAGCGGACAGGGTCGTCGTTGCGCATCTTCTCGACGTTCTGCATCATGATGTCCATGTGGAACGGCATCAGAACACACCTCCTTCGATCTTGTAGTCGCTCATTTCCTTGAGGTTCTTCGCCTTGGCCCTTCCGTATGCACGGACGCAGTCGTCGATGTCGCACTCGTCGGGGATGGGGGTCTCCTTACATGCCTGCACATACGCCTTCAGGTTGGCCAGCGGCGTTCCGTTGGACACATCGCATGCGGTTCCGACGACGTCGACTCCCTGCCTGATGCACTCCGCGGTCCTGGCGTATACCTGCTCGGGGGTTCCGTTGGGCATCAGGTCGATGACATCCAGGCTTCCGAGGCATCTCATCTTGTTGCCGAGTACCTGCCTCACGTACCATGCCGGAGGTGCATCGAACGAGAAGCAGTCCATTCCGCTCTCCCTGATGAGAGGCAGGAGCTTCTCGGTGTGTCCGCACATGTGGAGGATCTTGGGCGCGCTCACTGCCCTTGCGAACTTCTGATGGTAGGGAAGTACGAACTCCTTGTAGGTCTCGGGGGAGATCAGGTCTCCGGATGCCGAAGGGTCTGCGGGGAACAGGATGTGCGCTCCTGCAGCTACCTGACGCCTTCCGTACTCGATACAGAATTCGGTAGCGGCTGCGATCGCCTCATGTGCCTTCTCGGGGTTGGTTACGGTCATCATGACCAGCTTCTCTACACCCATGATGTGTCCCGCAACGGTGAAGGGTGCGGTGATGACGGGGATGATCGGAAGCTCTCCCGCGTACCTTTCGCGCAGGATGCTGATTGCCTCACAGACGACCGCTGCCCTGTCCTTCTTGTAGAAGTTGTCATCCCAGGTGATGTCCTTGGGATCGGTGTATGCGGGTCCGGTGACCGGCGGCCTGTCGGGCTTGTTCCAGTCGAGCTTACATCCGAGTACCTCTGCTTCGAGAGAGATATCGAACTGAGGCCTCGCTGCCTCGATACCGCACACCTCGTAAGGTGCCGCCGCGAGATCGGCCATCATCTTGGCGTCACGGTGTGCCTTTGGCCACGATGCGCCACAGAATTCCATAAGATCCTTTGTGGTCTGCGCGAGCGGATTGGCAGGGGGGACGTAATCAACACGTCCGCCGAGCACTGCCGCGAGTGCGCGTCTTGCACATGTCATCTCCATAGCTATCAATCCTCAGACGGATTTCCGTCTGCCAAATGAATCGAATCGTGGGATATTTATGCGTTTTTGCGATGATGGATGGATACTATATCCATCATTGTTAGATTCCAAAATCAAAATAAACAGGCCAGCATATTGTAAACTAATTTCTGATATAAATAATATGAAAAGATAGTTTTAAATACTATATACCCCACAAATTTAAATACTTGTGTACAACAAAACCAAGTACGTTCTGATGAAATGCCGAGAAAACGGACCGTTTTGCCGTCCGATGGGGGAAACAGGATAAAACACCAAAAAGACGGCCGAAAAAGGGGCCGGTGAGACCAAAGGGAGAGGATCAAGCCTTCTTCGGCCTGGGGCGGTTCTCCCCGTCCACGAAGACGATCTTGGGCTCGACGGGACCGTCGGTGAGCTCGTAACCCATGATGATGACCTTCATGCCGGGTTTGGCCATGTGCGCAGCCGCTCCGTTCAGGCAGATATCGCCCTTGCCGCGGGGACCCGGGATGACATAGGTCTCGAAACGGTTGCCGTTGTCTACAACGGCGACGGTGACCTTCTCCCAGACAAGCAGTCCGCTGAGGTCTATGAGGTCCTGGTCTATGGTGATGCTGCCCTCGTAATCGAGATCGGCAGCGGTGACCGTCGCTCTGTGAATCTTGCTCCTCAGCATCCAGCGCATCACCTCTTAATCGGGGCCTGTCTCTTTAACTTTACTATACCTAGGAGGATGCGAAATAACATCACCGTTTTAGTCGGATATCTTTACCGACTTAAATACTATGGACAAATGTCTAATTATCACTCGATTATGACATATGATTTTAGACACTTAATCGGTCGTTTTCCGATCAGAATCGAATGGCTTATATCCGAAGAGCATCATTCCGAATCAGACACGCCGGAAGGCGTAGCCGTCACAAAAGAAAGGTGTAATAATGGCAATCAAGAACGCGTACGTCAAGAGCGTCGTTGACGACCTCAAGAACCGTTACAAAGACCAGCCCGAGTTCCTCCAGGCAGCAGAGGAGGTCCTCGAGTCCCTCGAGCCCGTCGTAGAGGCAAGGCCCGAACTCCAGAAGGCAGGAATCCTCGAGAGGATTACCGAACCCGAGAGGACCATCATCTTCCGCGTCTCCTGGGTCGACGACTCCGGAAAGGTCCAGGTCAACCGCGGTTACCGCGTCCAGTTCAACTCCGCTATCGGTCCCTACAAGGGAGGAATCAGGCTGCACCCCTCGGTCAACCTCTCCATCCTGAAGTTCCTGGGATTCGAGCAGATCTTCAAGAACTCCCTCACCACCCTCCCCATCGGAGGAGGAAAGGGAGGATCCGACTTCGACCCCAAGGGCAAGTCCGACCGCGAGATAATGAACTTCTGCCAGAGCTTCATGCTGGAACTGTACAAGTACATTGGTGCGGATACCGACGTTCCTGCCGGCGACATCGGAACAGGCGCACGCGAGATAGGCTATATGTTCGGTATGTAC
>JAEEGL011669115.1_pt1 | contig 15478 bp, 12 predicted proteins | sample 9134231 | NCBI WGS metagenome assembly JAEEGL01 (sample SAMN16246548, study PRJNA631951) | gut metagenome | biome: gut microbiome; feature: rumen; material: fiber-attached | host: Bos | place: Iran: Karaj | collected 2018-10
GAAGGTGATGGGTGCCTTTGTCGGGTCGGCAGACAGTTCGCGGTCGGAGTCGGGAGCATTAACCTCCGTCTCTGCGTTCTCGGCAAAGCGGCGGGCGGTCTCCTTGACGATGGCAAACACCTCGGCCATCACCTCGTTGAGCGACTGCTCGTAGATGTCGAGCACTTCCTTCTCCAGCTTGTCTATCTGGGCGAAGATGTCGGCACGCTCGTCGATGGGCGTCTCCTCGATGGTGGCCTTCAGTTTGTCAATCTCTGCTTTCTGCTGCTGTGCGCTGTCCTGGATGAAGCGCTGTATGTCCTTCGTGCGCTGACGGAGGGCGTCGTTGTCGAGCTTCTGTACCTCAGGGTAAACGGCCTTGACCTTCTCTACCAGGGGCTGGATGAGTTTCATGTCGCGTGAGGACTTGTCGCCGAACAGCGAACGTAAAATCTTGTTGAAATTCATATTGTTATTTTACTATTTTACAATTAAACTATTAGACAATTGATTAAACGCGTGCAAAGGTACGAAAAATATTCGTACTTCTGCATTACCTTTTTACTTTTTTACCTTTTTATGGTTAAAAAAGCGGTTCCGTAGCGCAGGCATTCGGAGCGCGAATGCGGATGATGCGAGCTATGGTCGGTGCAATGGCATCGGCCGTAACGGGTGTCTGGACGCGCTGGGCCTTGACACCGGCACCAAAGAAAATGATGGGGAAGGGGATGTTGCTGACGCGCGACGTCGTCGAGGTGTGGTTGTGCTCGTTGACGAGTTCCCAACCGGGCGCAATATCTATCAGCAGGTCACCGCACTTCTCCACATTAAAGCCGCTGCGAATCTTCTCCAATTGATAGCTGTCGCTGGTGGTCAGCTGGTTGGTGGTATAGACGTGGCGAACGCCAGACAGTTGCAAGATGAACTGCTGGGCACGCGACAGCACGTCGACCATATTGATGTTCTTGCGCTCCAGCAACTTGTGGTCCAGAAACAACTGGTTCCGATAAATGGCCTCCACATACTGGGCGGTGCCGAAGGTGGCTCCCAAGTACATGTTCAGCAGGTTGGCGGTGCGCTGAATATCAAATTTTCCCGTGGGAATACGGTATTTCTCGTTGTTGTTCTGCTCGTTCTCTACGCGGGCGGAACCGGTACTGGTCAGCACGAAGAGCACGCGGTCCAGGGGCACGCGCTTGCTGACGCTATCCACCAGTTGGGCAATGGTGCGGTCCAGCGCCACATAACTCTCCATCTGGGGATCTACCGAATAGCCGATGCTGAGCAGGTCGGTCTTGTCGTCAAGCGCCAGACCGCCATTTTTCAGGCACTCCAGGGCTATCTCCGTGACGCTGGCATTCGCTGACTGGTAGTCAGGGACCGGTGCTGCTTTCTTGTTATTCTTCTCGACGGTAGGCTTGTAAAGGCGTGAATAGCCGCGCAGCCACTGGTTCAGGGGCTCGTAGTAGTTGGTGATGACCCACTCGCCGGACTGCATCCAGGCGGCTCCGTCGGCAGCATGACCGGCTGACAAAATGGCATTCTCGGGGGTAGCAGCAAAGGCGAAGACCTTGGCAATGCCGTTGGTGGCTATCTTCAGTTCGTCGCCCAGCGTTGAGGTGCCCAACTGTCGGGGAGAATAGCCCTGACGGGCATCGTGGACGGCACGGACGGGGCGAAGTGTGCTGCGGTCAAGCCATTCCTCGCCGGTGACACCATGATAATAAGGCGTGGTGCCCGTAGATAACGAGGCGGCTGCTGAGGCGCGGTCAACAGGCGTAAAGCTGTACGACGCGTTGGCATAGAAGGCTCCCTCGGTCAGCAACTTGCGCAGTCCACCTGCAGAATAGAGTGGGGCAAAGGTCTCCAGATGGTCGGTGCGCAACTCGTCGACGGTAATGGACACCACCAGTTTGGGCGCCTGCGGAACCGTCTGAGCACCGATTTCGTTGCTGAAGGCCAGCGCTGAGAGCAGGGTAATATAGATGTATTTATTGCTCATTCTTTTTATGCATGAAAATATGTAGTACGGTTTGTAGTAGCAAACATAATGCCAACAGGTAGATGCCTTCAGCGTAGGACTGGAACAGGCTGCCGAGGAGGAACAAGAGGCACAGAACGGCACAAATGCGCCAATAGCGGGTGGGACGGCCCTTGAGGACGGGCCACAGATAGACCAGGTGCAGCGGATTGAAGAAGAGCAGCTGCAGGTTGATGCGTACCGTGGGATGCTGCGAGAACAGCATCAGGAACAGCACCACGCCGATGATGCCAGAAACCAGCATCAGCAGGACTTCCCACACCTGGAAGGTTTGGTGCATGCGCCATTGTATCAGGAAGAGCACGAAGCCCAGGGCTAACAGGATTTCGCCACACTGGAGGGGTGTCAGCGGGAAACCATCGTGTATCATCTGCACACCTGCGGGCACGATGATGCGGCGCTCCTTGACCAGTGGGCGGTATTGACCATTAGTGTAGATTTGAGCGTGGTCGAAATCGTACAACAGATTGTCGGGCAGGAACTCCTGTTGGCGCATAGTGGTCTTGCTGTCGGCCTGAATGCCCAGCAGCAAATCGTTGCCGAAACGGGACCAGGAATGGTTGCGAGTCATGTGGTGAACCATCTCTCTATAAGTTGGTGTATAGTCCTCACGTTCAGTATATTGCACTTTTCCATTGATGCAACGCTCAATGATGTCGCGAGCCTTCGTCGTGCAGTTGTTATAGAAATAATTGTAGCGGTAAATCTTGTTGGTTGGCCTCAGATTTTCAATCAGTGCCAAGCGCAATTCCTGCTTCTCGTCGTTGGTGAGGTTGAGCACCTGCTCGGTCACCATACTGCCAAACTGGCGATACTCTTTCTGGAACAGTTGGGTGGGGCAAGCGCCCAACTCATAGTCCGTCAGACCGAAAACGAAACGGGCAACAAAGAATGGGGCGTTATAGTTGAACACGCCGTAGTTGAAGGCGGCATCGATGCCCCCTCTCGTCAGTTCGTGGTAGCGGATGGCTGTATGTCCATAGAGACTGTACACCTCGTCATGGGGCTGACAGGTGAGCAGACTAATTTCTACAGAATCCATCGGTGGCACGTCTTGATTCTGGGCCAACGCTGTATTCTGGCAGAGCAAAGTCAGCAAGAAAAGTCCCCCTCTGAGGACGCTTTTTATGGTCTTTTTGTATTTCACGCTGCAAAATTAGCCTTTATTTTCCACTTATCGTGCGTTTAGTACGATTTTTTTTAATAAAAAATTAAAATTCGTATATTTATTTTGTATTGTTCCTGCTTTATTGTACCTTTGCACTCCGAAATTGAATTCATAAAGAATAAAAAATGAAGAAACGCATAATAGTAAGCCTTCTGGCTGGTTGGGTACTGCTGCCTTCAATGGCTCAGGTGAGTACAACACTTTCGCCCTATAGTCAGTTTGGCTTAGGAACGCTATCGGACCAGTCAGTAGGCTTTAACCGTGCCATGGGTGGTGTGGCCTATGGACTCAGAAGTGGCAAGTATGTCAACATGCAGAACCCTGCCTCTTATTCCGCTATCGACTCTCTGAGCATGATTTTTGACGCTGGTGTGACCGGACAGATGTCCAACTATAAGGAAGGCGGAAAGAGCCTGAACACCAAGACGGGTAACTTCGACTATGCCGTGGCTGGCTTCCGCCTGTTTCGCCGCATCGGCGTGGGATTGGGTGTGGTACCTTATTCAAATATCGGTTACTCCTACACGCATAAGGATGAGATAGGTTCTTCTCCTATAGGCGCAAAAACTACCTCTTCGCAGGTTTATGACGGTAGCGGCGGCTTCTCGCAGTTCTTTCTCGGTGCCGGTTGGCGCGTGACGAAGAATCTGTCGCTGGGTGCCAATATCTCTTATTTCTGGGGACATTACGACAAGACCATCTCGATGAGCACCAGTGAATCCGAAGCCAATACGGAGTCTCGTGTATATTCTACGTCGCTCAGCAGTTACAAACTGGACTTCGGTGTCCAGTGGCAACAACTCGTGAGCGATCAGGACCTGCTGACGGTGGGTGCTACGTTCGGATTGGGACATAAGCTCGGTGCTGAAGCCGATTTGAAGATTATCAATAGTAATTCATCGAATGCGGTTGTGAACAGCAGTACGCTGAGTGTGGAAAATGCCCTGAGCATTCCATATACCTTTGGCGTGGGCGCCTCGCTGGCGCATAAGGGCAGTCTGACGGCTGCTGTCGACTATACCCTCCAGAAGTGGGGCTCGCTGGACTATCCGCTGTTCAACAATACCAACGGAACCTATTCGCTGCAGAGCGGTTACTTTAAGGACCGCCACAAGGTGGCTGCTGGTATTGACTGGCAACCAAAACCGATGGGACGCAAGTTCTACCAGTTGATACACTACCGCATGGGTGTGTCATATGCTACCCCTTATTATAAAATAGGTACGCAAGACGGCCCTGGTGAGTTGACCGTCAGCGCAGGTTTCGCGCTACCTATCTATAATTCGTGGAACAACCGTTCAACGGTGAACATCAGCGCACAATGGGGACGCAGCATGGGTTGCGACCTGATTAAGGAGAACATATTCCGCATCAATATCGGACTGACGTTCAATGAACGCTGGTTTGCAAAATGGAAGGTAGACTAAAGATACTATACCTCTTAGGCGTGAGCGCGTTGCTCATGGTGCTGTCGTGTACGGAACAAAAGTCGCACACGGCAGCTGCCGTTCGTGACCGCGACTCAGCATCGATGATGGTGAGCTATGGTGTCAATACGCTTATCTCCGACTCGGGCGTCATCAAGTACCGCATCGTGACAGAGCGATGGGATGTCAATACCGTCAAGAATCCGTCACGCTGGACCTTCGAGAAGGGTATCTTCATGGAACAGTTCGACGAGAACTTCCATATTGCAGGCTACATCAGCGCCGATTCTGCCTGGTATTATGACCAGAATAAATTGTGGGAACTGCGTGGACGTGTCAGCATTCGTAATGCCAACGGACTGAACTTCAATAGCGAGGAATTGTGGTGGGACGGCATCAAGCATGAGTTCTACTCCTATAAGTTCTCGCGGGTGGTAACGCCAGAACGCATGCTTGAAGGTACTTATTTCCGTAGTGATGAGTACATGACGCACTATGTGGTAACCAACTCTGAAGGCTCGTTCCAGGCGGAGGATATGGAGGGCGACAGCCAGAACAGCCAACAGCCAGCAGCCAATGGCCAGCAGCCAACAGCTAACAGTCAACAGCCCGATACCACACAACAGGTTCCCGTGCGCCAGGCTGCTACCCGTCATAAAGCTTTCCAGAAATCAACGCATCAGCCATGACGAATCTAATCATAGGACTCATTGTGTCGATGGTATTCTCGGCCTTCTTCTCCGGTATGGAGATTGCTTTCGTTTCAAGCAATCGCCTGCGTGCTGAGATGGATCGCGAGAAGAACGGCTTGGCACAACGGGCTCTCGACGTGTTCTACCGCCATCCGAATAACTTCGTATCGACCATGCTGGTGGGTAATAATATCGCGCTGGTGGTCTATGGTATCCTCTTTGCCAAAATCTTCGACCAGACGCTGTTCTATCCATTGAGCGATGGTATGCGCGTGATGGCTGATACGCTATTATCGACCATCGTGGTGCTCTTTACGGGTGAATTCCTGCCGAAGACGATATTCAAGTCGAACCCGAATACGATGCTGACAATCTTTGCGCTGCCGGCTTATCTGTGTTATCTGTTGCTCTATCCGATATCACGATTTGCCACGCTGCTGTCGCGCGGCTTGCTTCGCATCGTTGGCGTGAAGATGCCGAAAGAAAGTGACGACAAGGAGTTTACAAAGGTTGACTTGGACTATCTGGTGCAGTCGAGCATAGATAATGCAAAGGATGAGGACGAAATAGAGGAGGAGGTGAAAATTTTCCATAATGCCCTCGACTTTGCCGATACGAAGGTACGCGACTGTATGGTGCCTCGTACAGAAATCGATGCTATCGATATTGACGACTGCAGTATTGAGGAACTGAAAAGCAAGTTCATTGAGAGTGGTCACTCGAAGATTATCGTCTATCGCGAGGATATCGACCATATCATTGGCTATATCCACTCTTCGGAGATGTTCACTTTGTCCCCTAAGTTAGGGGACGATAGGGGGCTGAACATGGAAGGTCACATTCAGGAGATGCCCTATGTGCCGGAAACAATGGCTGCTCGCAAACTGATGCAGATTTTCCTGCAGCAGAAGAAGTCGCTCGGCGTTGTCATTGACGAGTTTGGCGGTACCAGCGGTATTGTCTCGCTAGAGGATATCGTGGAGGAAATCTTTGGCGATATTGAGGATGAGCACGACAACACGAAATATGTGGCCAAACAGCTTAGCGATGGCGATTATATGTTGTCGGCACGACTGGAGATAGAGAAGGTTAACGAACTCTTTGACCTCAACTTGCCGGAGAGTGATGACTATATGACTGTTGGAGGACTTATCCTGCACGAATATCAGTCGTTCCCAAAACTCAACGAAATAGTGAAAATAGGGCACTTTGAGTTCAAAATCGTTAAGAATACGATGACAAAAATCGAATTAGTAAGGCTAAAAGTCGTGGAGTAAGGTATTTTTTTTATAAAAAATGTCGCTGTTTCAATGAAATTTAGTAACTTTGCAGGCTGAATCTGAAATTCAAATAGAAAAGAACAAAAATAAAAAATTAAAAACTATAAAAATCAAATGGCAGCAATTGGAAAAATTAGAAGCTGGGGACCAGTACTTGCTACAGTAATTGGTCTCGCCCTTTTTGCATTCATTGCCGAAGAGATGTTCCGCTCGTGCGAGGCTACTGGCAACGAGCGTCGTCAGCAGGTCGGCGAAGTGTTAGGTAAGAAAATTTCAGTCCAGGACTTCCAGAGTCTTGTCGACGAGTATCAGGAGGTCATCAAGATGACTCAGAACCGTGACAACCTCTCAGAGGAAGAACTAAACCAGGTAAAGGATCAGGTTTGGCAGCAGTTTGTCAACAACACCATTCTGGAGACCGAAGCCAAGAAGGTTGGTCTGACCGTTACTGACGAGGAGTTGCAGAACGTGCTCAAGGCTGGTACCAATGGTATGCTGATGCAGACTCCGTTTGTCAATCAGCAGACTGGTCGTTTCGACGTTAGCCAGCTCACAAAGTTCTTGGCTGACTATAAGAAGCAGCAGGAGCAGGGTGGTAATGCCCAGATGATGGAGCAGTACACTCGCATCTACAACTATTGGAAGTTCATTGAGAAGACACTCCGTCAGCAGTTGCTCGGTCAGAAGTACCAGAGCCTGCTCGCTCAGTCTCTGCTGTCGAACCCCATCTCTGCTAAGATGGCTTTCGCTGATCAGAACGAGGAGAGCGACATTCTGTTGGCTACTGTTCCTTACAACGCTATCAAGGATACTGATATTCAGATAAGCGATGCTGACCTCAAGGCTAAGTACGACGAGAAGAAAGAGCAGTTCAAGCAGTATGTGGAGAGCCGCGACATTAAGTATGTTGACTTCCAGGTAGTTGCTTCTCAGGCTGACCGTGATGCGCTGATGAAGACCATGAAGGAGGCTCAGCAGCAGTTGGAGAGCGGTATGGCTCCCGCTGAGGTTGTTCGCAAGGCTCAGTCGCAGATTGCCTATACTGGTATCGCTGCTACTCGTAGCGCATTCCCCAACGATATCGCTATTAAGATTGACTCTATGCAGGTGGGTCAGGTTTCTGCTCCCTTCGAAACTGCTTATGACAATACCCTGAACGTGGTGAAGCTTATCAACAAGGTACAGCAGCCCGACTCTGTCGAGTATCGTCAGATTCAGGTTGGTGGCGCTACTGCTGAGGAGGCTCACAAGTTGGCTGACAGCATCTATACCGCTCTGAAGGGTGGTGCAGACTTCGAGGTACTGGCTAAGAAGTATGGTCAGACTGGTGAGAAGCAGTGGATGACTTCTGCCATGTATGAGCGTGCACAGACTATCGATGCTGACACCAAGGAGTACATTCAGTCACTCAACACGCTGGGTGCTGGCGAGGTGAAGAACCTCCAGTTCTCTCAGGGCAATATCGTGCTGCAGGTAACTGACCGCAAGGCTTTGGTTAACAAGTTTGATGTGGCTGTTGTGAAGCACACTATCGATTTCTCAAAGACAACTTATTCAAACGCTTATAACAACTTCAGCCAGTATGTCAGCGAGAACAAGGACCTGGAAGGTCTGGAGAAGAACGCTCAGAAGTTCGGCTTCCGTGTTCAGGAGCGTAACGACCTGTACAGCTCAGAGCACAACGTTGCTGGTCTGCGTGCTACTCGCGAGGCTATGAAGTGGATCTTCGATGCCAAGGCTGGTGAGGTTTCTCCGCTCTATGAGTGTGGCAACAATGACCACCTGCTGGTAATTGCCCTTACTGGTGTTCATCCTGTAGGCTATCGTGCTATGGAGAGCGTGAAGGAACAGCTGAAGGTGGAGGTTACTCGCGACAAGAAGTTTGAGAAGGCTGCTGCTCAGCTGGCTGGTGTCAAGGATATCGCTGCTGCTAAGCAGAAGGGTGCTGTTGTTGACAGCGTTCGCCAGATTACTTTCTCTGCTCCTGTATTCGTTTCTGCCGCTGGTTCTAGCGAGCCTGCCCTGAGTGGTGCTGTTGCTGCTGTTAAGCAGGGTCAGTTCAGCCCCGCCGTTGTTAAGGGTAATGGTGCAGCATACCTCTTCCAGGTAATTGCCAAGAAGCAGCGCGAGGGCGTGAAACTGGATGAGAAGCAGCAGATGAAGCAGTTGCAGCAGCAGGCTATGCAGGCTGCCAGTCGCTTCATGAACGAGATGTATCTGAAAGCTGATGTGGTAGACAACCGCTACCTCTTCTTCTAATCAAGAGAAAACAGAAGGCAAGCCCAGTCGCCGTCGGTGCGGGTAGCCTTCAACGATAAACCAAGTGTCTGTGCCTTGCTTTCGAGCAGGGCACAGTCATTTTTATAGAAACCGCTAAGGATGAGTTTTGCGCCTGGTGCCATCACGCTACGGAAACGAGGCAGGTCGTTGAGCAGGATGTTGCGATTGATGTTGGCGAGGACGAGATTGAACTCAGCAGAGAAACTGCTGAGAACACTGGCATCACCACAGAGAGCAGTAAGGTGGTCGTCAACGCGATTGATGACAGCATTGTGACGGGTATTATCGGCACTCCATTCGTCGATATCATAGCCTACACAACTGGCCGCTCTCAGTTTCAAGGCGCAGATGCCCAGAATACCGGTGCCACAGCCGCAATCGAGCACGCGCTGCCCGTCCAACGGCATGTCAAGCAACATACCGCAAATCATGCGTGTTGTCTCGTGGGTGCCTGTTCCGAAGGCCAGATGGGCGTCAATCTCAATTTCGATATCAGAAGGCTGAAGGCTGAAGTCTGAGGGGAGGTGGCGACCATCATGAATGACCAATGAGGCACATCTTCCATCATCCATCTTACCACTTCCTTCTTCCATCTTCCTTCTTACCTCTATCGGTTCAAACCCTTCTTGTTCCCATTGTTCATTCCAGTCCTTGTCTTCGGCTTCCTGGATGGAGTAGGAGAGGGTGACGTTTTCGAAGGGAAAACCTTCGAGCGCAAGACGGAGGGCTTCCTCGTCGAACAGCGCTTGCTTCACATATGCCTTCAGTCCTGTTTCTGTTTCCTCAAATGTTTCGAAACCTGCCTCACCAGCCAATGCTGAGAGGATATCCTGGGCGTCCTGAGAGCAGGGCGCGATGGTGAAATCAACTTCGTAGTACTTCATAAGATGTTAAATTTGCCCACAAAATTACAAAAAATAGGGAAAAACCTACGCTGTCTTAGGGTTTTTCCCTACTTTTGCATAAAAATATGTTGTATTTTTGCAACGTGAACAAGTATAAAAGACGAAAAGCTATGAAAAAGTGGATTCTTTTAGCAGCAATCTGTTCCTTGCCACTCCAGTTGATGGCACAGGACGATGATATGTACTTCGTTCCTACGAAAGAGAACGTTGCCAAGGAGGCAGAAAACTACGGTATGCCCAAGAAAACCTACTATTCGGGTTCCAACCGTAGTATTGACGACTATAATGGTCGTCTGTCGTCCACAGTTACGCCTATCGATTCGATAGGACAGGAAGTAGAGACCGAAGACTACCAGTACACGCGTCAGCTGTCGCGCTTCGATGACTACACCCCCAGTCAGGCCTACTGGGAGGGTTATCGTGACGGACGCTGGCTGTCCCCTTGGTATTATGGTCGTTATGGATGGTACAGCACGTGGTACGATCCCTGGTATATCTCGTGGTATGATCCTTGGTACGATCCCTGGTACTATGGCGGTTATTACAGCTGGTCGTCGCCTTGGCGCTATGGATGGTACAGCAGCTATTACTACCGTCCATGGGGATATTACAGCTGGTACAGACCCTATTATCGTTATTATGGTGGCCGCAGTTATCGCCCAACAGCACATCAACGCTTCCATGCCAATCGTAATGTTACAAGTACATCGGCTTTCGGCAATGGCTTCGGACGTAATCGCAGTACTGGTTCCTTTAATAATCGTTCTAATAATGGCACTTTCGGAAATCGTTCGACAACCAGTCGTACTACGACAAACAACGGAGGTTTCAATGGTTCGCGCAATAGCACAGGTTTCGGTTCCAGCAACCGTTCCAGCAGTAGCAGCAGCGGCTCCTTTGGTACTTCTCGTTCCAGCGGCGGCGGAGGTGGCAGCCGTGGCGGCTCCTTCGGTGGCGGCGGTGGTCGCTCTGGTGGTGGCGGTCGCTTTGGACGATAAGAGATGTGTAACCCCTAACCTCAACCCTTTATATTATTAAAATGTATAAGCTATGAAAAAGTTATTTGCTATAGCTGCTATTGTCGTGGCTACAATGCCCGCAGCAGCACAGGAAACTTACGAGAATGCGAAGATTGTTCAGGAAGACCTGAATGGTACAGCCCGCTATGTGGCTATGGGTGGTGCTATGGAGGCTCTTGGTGCCGACATCTCGACCATAGGCACTAATCCTGCCGGCATTGGTATGTTCCGTCACTCTAATATCAGCCTGTCTATGGGACTTGTCTCGCAAGCTGATGCTACGAATGTTGTGGGTGGCTCTACAACCAATGCATCGTTCGACCAGTTGGGTTTCGTCTATTCCTATCGTAGCGGAAAGACTTCGTTTATCAACGTGGGCATTAACTACCACAAGAGTCGTAACTTCGATATGATTCTCTCTGCTGCCAGTCAGTTGGGTAATGCATCGCTCAATAAACTGACGTGGGCCAAGGGTAATTATGATCTGGTCTATGAGGCGAAGCAGGAGAAACTGGATGACGGCACTATTATTGATGTGCCAGACTTTAGGGCTCCTTATATTACCTGTAGTCAGTTGGACGACCTGTTTGGTCCCAATCTGAACTGGGATAACAGTGACAAGACATGGGGCTATGATAATGCCAACAGTTTCCGCTTCGATCGTGCCCATGAGGGTTATATCGGTGAGTACGACTTCAATGTCAGTGGTAATATCAACAACCGCATCTATCTGGGAGTAACCGTTGGCGTTCATGATGTTCACTACAAGCACTATAGCGAGTATGTTGAAGAGATGCCCCTGTTCCAGTGTAAGGTTGCCGACCGTCGCGAGATTACCGGTACGGGTATAGATGTCAAGGCTGGTGTTATCCTCCGTCCTATTGAGAGTTCGCCGTTCCGCATTGGTCTGTCTATTGCGTCACCAACATTCTATGATTTGAAAACAGCCAACTATTCGTATATCTCTGACGGTAATCTAAGGTTTGATTCTGGAACCATCAACGATGCCCGCGACCGCACCAGCTATAAGTTCCGCCTGTATACACCATGGAAGTTTGGTGTCAGCCTGGGTCATACCATTGGTTCACAGGTGGCCCTGGGTGCCAGCTATGAATATGCAGACTACGGAAGCATGGACACACGCTACCTCACTGGTGAGTATTATGATGACTGGACAGATACCTATCGTAAGGATTCTGAGAGTGACCGTGTGATGAACGACCACACCGCAAAGACCCTGAAAGGTGTGCACACTCTGAAGTTTGGTGCTGAAATAAAGCCAACCCGTGAATTGGCCTTGCGCATAGGCTACAATTATGTTAGTCCAATGTATCAGAAAGAAGGCTTTAAGGACGGCACACTCAATTCCGATGCCTCCTATATTAGCTCTGCTACCGACTATACCAACTGGGATGCAACCAATCGCTTTACCTGCGGTTTCGGTTATACATTCGACAAGTTCAATGCCTCTCTGGCCTACCAGTATAGCGCTACCAAAGGAACCTTCTCGCCCTTTATGAGCTACTACGATTCCGATGATGCCATGTATGACAATATCGCTCCGCAGATATCGGTTACGAACAAGCGTCATCAGGTGCTCTTCACGTTAGGCTATACGTTCTAAACACGTAAAACAGAAAAAACGAGACTCATTATTTGTGAGTCTCGTTTTTTTATTGTAATTTTGCAGCTCAATAATTGCAATTAATGATATGTTTGAGAATTTAAGTGAGAGACTTGAACGTTCGTTCAAGATACTGAAAGGTGAAGGAAAAATCACTGAGATTAACGTTGCTGAGACCCTGAAGGACGTTCGCAAGGCCCTGTTGGATGCCGACGTGAACTACAAGGTAGCCAAGCAGTTTACTGATACTGTCAAGCAGAAAGCACTGGGTATGAATGTGCTTACGGCCATCAAGCCTAGCCAGTTGATGGTGAAGATTGTTCACGATGAATTGGCAGAACTGATGGGTGGCAAGGCCGTAGAACTGAAGTTGGAGGGTCGTCCTGCCATCGTGCTGATGTCTGGTCTGCAGGGTTCTGGTAAGACCACGTTCTCTGGTAAGTTGGCTAATATGCTGAAGACTAAGCAGCACAAGAATCCGTTGCTCGTTGCCTGCGACGTTTATCGTCCTGCTGCCATCCAGCAGTTGCATGTGGTTGGCGAGAGCGTTGGTGTTCCCGTTTATTCAGAGCCCGACAACAAGAACGTTGTAGAAATCGCTCAGAACGCAATCCGTGAGGCTAAGCAGAAGAATTATAATGTAGTCATCATCGATACCGCAGGTCGTTTGGCCGTTGACGAGGAGATGATGAACGAGATAGCTACGCTGAAGCAGGCTGTTCAGCCCGACGAGACGCTCTTTGTCGTTGACTCGATGACGGGTCAGGATGCTGTGAATACTGCCAAGGAATTCAACGACCGTCTGGATTTCGATGGTGTAGTATTGACCAAGCTCGATGGCGATACCCGTGGTGGTGCTGCCCTTTCTATCCGTACTGTTGTCACTAAGCCTATCAAGTTTGTGGGTACTGGCGAGAAGATGGAAGCACTCGATGTGTTCCATCCTGAGCGTATGGCCGACCGCATCTTGGGCATGGGTGATATCGTTTCACTCGTGGAGCGTGCTCAGGAGCAGTTCGATGAGGAAGAGGCTAAGCGTTTGGAGAAGAAAATCCGTAAGAATAAGTTCGACTTTGACGACTTCTACGGACAGATTCAGCAAATCAAGAAGATGGGTAACATCAAGGATCTGGCAGGTATGATTCCTGGCGTGGGTAAAGCCTTAAAGGATGTTGATATTGACGATAATGCTTTCAAGGGTATTGAGGCTATTATCCAGTCGATGACACCTAAGGAGCGCCAGAATCCTGATATCATCAACCAGAGTCGTAAACTGCGTATTGCCAAGGGTTCTGGTACGAAGATTGAAGAGGTGAACCGTCTGCTGAAGCAGTTCGACCAGACGCGCAAGGTGATGCGCATGATGACTGGTGCAGGTTCGTCGAAGATGGCGCAGATGGCTGCTGCCATGAAGATGCGTAAGCCATTTTAGGCCAGTCGTAATAACGTTATAACGTAATAACGAAATAGAAACAAATGCAGTTAATTGACGGTAAAGCAACGGCAACAGCTATCAAGGCTGAGATTGCCGAAGAGGTAAAAGAGATTGTGGCCAAGGGTGGCAAACAACCCCATTTGGCAGCGGTACTGGTAGGTCACGACGGTGGCTCGGAGACCTATGTAAAGAATAAGGTACTCGCGTGCGAGGCCTGCGGTTTCAAGTCGACGCTGATTCGCTATGAGGCAGACGTGACGGAGGAGGAATTGCTGGCATGTGTGGACAAGTTGAACAAGGACCAGGACGTGGACGGATTCATCGTACAGCTGCCCTTGCCCAAGCACATTGACGAGCAGAAGATTATCGAGGCTATCGACTATCGTAAGGATGTTGATGGTTTCCATCCCATCAATGTGGGTCGTATGGCTATTGGTCTGCCGTGCTTTATTTCAGCTACACCGCTGGGTATCATTACTCTGCTCAAACGCTATGGTATTGAAACTAGCGGTAAGAAGTGCGTTATCCTCGGTCGCTCGAACATTGTTGGCAAACCTATGGCTCAGCTCATGATGCAGAAACAGTATGGCGACGCAACCGTTACCGTTTGTCATTCACGCTCGAAGACATTGAAGGAAGAGTGTCGTCAGGCAGACATCATCATCGCTGCTATTGGTCAGCCCGACTTTGTGACTGCTGATATGGTAAAGGATGGTGCTGTCATCGTTGACGTTGGTACAACCCGCGTGCCTGATGCTACCCGTAAGAGTGGTTTCCGCTTGAACGGAGACGTAAAGTTTGATGAGGTCGCTCCGAAGTGCTCGTTCATCACTCCCGTTCCTGGTGGAGTAGGTCCCATGACTATCTGTTCGCTGATGAAGAATACGCTGGCTGCCGGAAAGAAGGAATTCTATAAATAATGACCGCAGACGAGTATTATCAGAAAGGCAACGAGGCTCGCAAGCAGGGCTTGTGGCACGAAGCCATCAACAACTACATCCAGGCTATTGCGCTTGACCCCGACAGTCCTGCTGTTGAGGCCAAGCGCATGTTGGATGATATCATGGCCTTCTATTGTAAGGACATGTATAATCCCTAACACAGAGCTTCTATACAACGCTATGAATAAAACCTAACTTTGAATATGAAAAGACTTGTTATCAACGCCATTGCCCTAATGATTATTGGGCAAATGTCTGCCCAGACCACGATTACGGGTGATGAATGGGACAATTCCCTGACAACAAGTGTAAACCGCGAAACTGCACACACATTGGCCATTCCTGTAGCTAGCGATGCCGCTGTAGCACAGAACGATATGACACAATCGCCCTGGTACCAGTCGTTGGACGGTGTCTGGAAGTTCCAGTGGGTTGGTGTACCTACTAATGCCAAGACCGAGTGGTGTGCCAAGGACTTTGACGATGCCTCATGGACTAATATCGATGTGCCAGCCAGTTGGCAGGTGTGGGGATTGAACCACGGCAAGTCGTGGGACAAACCGCTATATTGTAATACCAGCTATCCATTCTCTTATAACGAGTCAACATTCTCGGTCATGGCTGACCGCCCCAGTTGGTTTACCTATACTGGTTCTAAGAAGAACCCAGTGGGAACCTATCGTCGTA
>JAEEGL015688645.1_pt1 | contig 15478 bp, 13 predicted proteins | sample 9134231 | NCBI WGS metagenome assembly JAEEGL01 (sample SAMN16246548, study PRJNA631951) | gut metagenome | biome: gut microbiome; feature: rumen; material: fiber-attached | host: Bos | place: Iran: Karaj | collected 2018-10
CGGTGTCTGACAGGAGTGCCGTCTGGACGCAAAAAGATTGCGATGAGTATGAATGGCAGATCTCAGAGCGCCAGTGGAAGAAATTGACGGAGAAACTGTATAACAGGTTGTTTCTTGCAGACTGGGACAGAAACTATGATCATCCAATTGCTGAGGTAAAGACGCTGGTAGAGGACGGGATAGATTGGAGACTGGAAATAAAACTTGGTAAGGGACGAAAAGAAGAATACAATAGTCAGTTGGGATTTGACGACAATAAATTTACATGGAAGTGTACGAACTGTAATTATAAAAACAGTATATCAAAAGATAATCTTCGAAAACCGTATGCGTATTTCTGCTGGCCGAAAATAGAGAGACTCGGAAACTTGGGGAATCCTTAGAAATAAAGGCTTTGACGGTCTTCATCGGACGCGAAAAAGCGACAAAAGACACGCAACCTTGGTTCTCCTAAGAGCTCTATCGTTTCTACGGCGTCGAGAACATCATCCGTATCGGCACGGCGGGAGCCGATCCCTTACCGGCTGCTCTGCGCGGAGATGGAGAGCTTCGGGCTGTTCGCGAACGCCCGCTATCTCGGCCGCAGAGCAGCCTGCCTGCTGACGATTTCCGATATCATCGGTACAGAGAAAAAAGCAACAGTGAAGGAGCGCGAGACGGCCTTTACGGCGATGATGGAGATCGCGCTGGGAGCGGCGATGAGGAGAGGACAGAGATAACAGGGTCTTATCTGATGAACGAAAGGAAATGAGAAAGGCGCGAAGATGCGGAAAGACCCGTCTGCGCGCCTTGACATTATCCAAAGCAGAGATTATCTTTAATTCATGATTTTGCAAAATGCAAAATCGCCAGATCCCTGGACTGCGCCAGATGCGCATACAGGGCGCTCACGGCGCCGGCGAGGTCGTCCTGCTCCAGAAGAGCCAGCATCTGTTCGTGCTCGCCCTGGATCTGCCGCCGCGTGGTGTCATCCTGCTGGTACTGGTTGGAGAACAGGGTGATCTTGAGACGCAGGCGCTCCGCCGTGAGGCGCAGGTACTCGTTCTTTGCATAGCGGTAGAAGACCAGATGGAATTCATCGCTGAGCCGGAGCCACTTTGAGAGATTGGGCGCGCTGATGCAGGCCGCCGATTCAGCGCATATCCCGCGCAGCTCTTCCAGCAGAGGTCCGCGCCCGGACTTCTGATAGGCGTAGCGCATGGCGATGACGTCCAGCTCGGCCATAAAGTCAAAGACGGCGGCGATGTCGCTCTCGCTCAGAGAGACGACGCTCATCCCGATGTTCGGCGTGTAGGAGACGAGACCGTCCTCGATCAGCTTTGTCAGCGCCTCGCGGATCGGTGTCGAGCTGACGCCGAGCTGCTCCTGCAGCTCTTTGGTGGTCAGTTTTTCTCCCGGGATCCGGCGGTGCTCCAGAATGTCACTGCGGATTACCTGATAGATTTGCTCCGAGACTGTGCGGATCGTCCCTTCATATGGATTCATGGTCGTGCCCTCGGTATGCCGGCTGTAACGGTTCGCGGGATCGCAGCGGGAATGATCCCGTGACCATTTTAGTATGGATCGGTAAAATGCTCAAGAAACTGGAGGAAACGGATGAGACTCGAATACCCCTGGCCCTACGCCGATGAGTTCGGCATCGAAGAGAGGATCCGGTGCGACGTCCTGGTGCTGGGCGGCGGACTGGCGGGTTGCTTTGCGGCCATAGCGGCTGCTGAGCGCGGAAAGAGCGTCGTCCTCGTGGAAAAGGGCGCGACGAAAAGGAGCGGCTCCGCCGGGACCGGATTCGACCACTGGGAGTCCGCCTGCACGAATCCCTGCTGCACGATCACGCCGAAGGAGATGGCCGAGGCGTACGTGGACGAGCAGGACCACTACAGCAACGGCATATCCCACTACATCGAGTGCAGGGAGGGCTTCGACCGCGCTCTCGACATCGAGCGCTACGGCGGCAAGATCCGCGACACGGAGGACGAGTTCAAGGGAGCGGACTTCCGGGACGACGAGACGAAGCTGATGTTCGCCTACGACTATAAGAACAGGTACACCATGCGCGTCTGGGGCTCCACCTTCAAGCCCGCGCTGCACAGGGAGCTCCTGCGCCTCGGCGTCAGGGTCCTCGACCGCGTGGAGGCGACGGCGCTCCTGACCGCTCCCAGCCGGGATGGAAAGAAAAAAGGCATCGGCGCGGTCGGCATGAACGTCCGGACGGGAAAGCTCCTCGTCTTTCAGGCGAAAAAGACGATCCTGACCATGTCCCGGCCGGCCCGCGTGTGGCTCTTTGACCCGGACCAGACGGGACTGTGCGAGTTCCGGCCGATGCAGTCGATCGGCAGCGGCCACGCGATGGGGTGGCGCGCCGGCATGGAGTTCACCATGATGGAGAAGTCCGTCAGGGCGGAGTTCTCGGCCGCCGGACGGAGCTTCCCGCCCTACGGGGCCGGAAACAACCACAACACGTGGTACGCGGCGACCATGGTGGACGCGCGCGGCGTGGAGATCCCCTACCTCGACAGGGACGGGAATGAACTGAAGACTGTAAAGGAGCGCTACTACCCGGCAAAGGGGCAGAAGTTCTTTTTAAAGGGCGGCGTCATCGACGAGCCCAAGTACGAGTACCGCGGGCCGGAAACGATGCCCTTCGATGAGCTGATGAAGCGCGGGTACCAGCTGCCCTTCTACGCGGATCTGAGCCGCATGCCTGACGACGAGCGCCGCGTCATCTGGGGGATGATGGTCGGCGAGGAGGCCAAGACCAAGATCCCGATCCTCCAGAACTATACGGAGAGGGGCTTTGACCCGGTAAAACACGCCCTCCAGTGCTACGGCACAGGCTGGCAGTCGGCGGCTTTCCTCTCGCAGGAGCGCCAGCTCTTCGGCGCCCCGGGCGGCGTGATGCACGACTGGGACCTGATGACGAACATCGAGGGAGTTTACGCGGCGGGAGACCAGCTGTTCGCCTCCGACTGCTGCGGACACGCCTGCGCGACAGGATACTATGCGGGGCGCAAGGCCGCGGCCGCCTGCGCGCAGACGGAGTTCACCGAGATCGATCCGGCGGACGTGGAGGCCGAGAAGGAGCGCCTCTACGCGCCGATGTACCGCACGGAGGGCGTCGGCTGGAAGGAGCTCAACCGGGCGGTGTCCAAGGCGATGCAGAACTCCTGCGGAGGGGTCACGTGCGATCCTCTCCTTCGGGAGGGACTGGACCTCATCCGGAGCTATCGCCGGGACATCGTGCCCCAGCTCAAGGCCGAGAACCCGCACGACCTCATGCGCACGCACGAGGTCCTGGACATCATGGACGTGGCGGAGATGATCCTGAACGCCTGCCTCGCCAGAAAGACCAGCTCGAAGCCGCTGTTCTTTGAGCGGAGCGACTCGGACAAGTGGGACCCGGAGGAGGACCGCAGGTTCATCACGATCCGCATGGAGGACGGCGAGGCGGTCGCCGGGTCGGTCCCGCACGACTATTTCGGCGACCTCGAGGCGGAGTACGAGAAGAGGAACCAGGACTACATCCGCGAGCGCTTTGGAGCTCCGGCCGGGGACGGCGCCAGGTAAAGCGGGAAGGAGAGAGCCAGATGGAGATGAACGAACTGATCGCCAGAGTGATCCCCTGCAGCGCAGAGCCGCTCATTTTTGACGAGACGAAATGCATCGGATGCAATTCGTGCGCAGGTATCTGTCAGTGTGATATTATGATACCGTCGCCGGAAAAGGGGAAGCACCCGATCGTGCTTTACCCGGGAGAGTGCTATTACTGCGGCGCGTGCGTGATGGTCTGCCCGCGCCCGGGAGCGCTGCGCATCCAGCATCCGGTGATGAACAGGACGAAGTTCGTGCCGGTAAAGCCCGACCCGCTTGCGGAACGTCCTGCGGGGAATTGAGCACTGATGAACGAAGAGTACGCGAGAGCACAAAAGAGGATAGCCGGGGCCCTGCCCGAGCTCTGCGCGATGGCCGATGACATCTTCGACCATCCGGAGCTCCAGAACAGGGAATACCGGTCGGCGGGAATGCTCGCCGACTGGCTGGAGGCGGCCGGCTTTCAGGTAAAGCGCGGCCTCGGGAGCCTCGACACGGCGTTCCGCGCCGAGCTCAGCATCCGCGGAGCGGGCGGGAGCGTCGGCGGGAGCGGCAAGGCCCCCGTCTTCGGTCTGCTCTGTGAGTACGACGCCCTCGCCGATATGGGCCACGCCTGTGCGCACCACCTTCAGGGGCCGGCCATGCTGGCTGCCGCGGCGGGCCTTGCGGGGGTGCGCGGACATGACTTTACCGTGGTCGTCTACGGGACGCCCGCGGAGGAGGGCGGCCGCGGAAAGCGCGTGATGATCGAGGAGGGGTGGCTAAGGGACGTCGATGTCGCGATCGCCATGCACGGCGCGGACAGGACGACGGCTTTCTCAGCATCGAGGGCAGTCCACCGGTATGACGTGACGTTCCGCGGGAGATCCTCCCACGCCGCCGCTTCCCCGGAGGAGGGCAGGAGCGCCCTGGACGCCCTGCAGCTTGCGAATATCGGGATCGAGTTTCTCAGAGAGCACCTTCCCGACGACGCCCGGATCCACTATTCGCTGTATGACCTGTCGCAGAACCCGAACATTGTCCCGGCGAGGGCGAGCGGACAGTACCTCATCCGGTCGCTCAGCGAGCGGACGGTGGAGGACATGCGGGACAGGTTCCTTAAGATCGTCGAGGGCGCTGCCCTCATGACCGGGACAGAGTACGAGATCATTGACGGGAACGGACTGAAGAGCACCCGGCCGAACCTGCCCCTCATGCGGCTCCTCACGGACCGCGCGGAGGCGGCGGGCGCCGCGGCCGTGACGAGGGAGGTCTTCGAGGCGGGATCGACCGATTTCGGGGACGTCACTCAGGCCGTGCCGGGGGCTCTGCTCTACACGGCGTTCGTTCCGCCGGGCACCGGCATGCACTCGCAGGGGTTCCTTGACGCCGGCAAGAGTGCGGCCGCGCATGAGGCCATCCGGATCGCCGCCGAGGCCGCGGCGGGGACCTGCCTGGATATCCTTGAGAACAGAGCACTCCTCGAGGAAATAAGAGAGGCTTTCCGGCAGGGCGCGTGAGCGCGCTGCCATGAGCATAGCGACAACAGTTCATCAAAGGGAGGAGAACATGAAAAGAGCACTGGAATTGTTACTTGCGGGCGTGATGACCGCGGCCCTGCTCGCCGGCTGCGGAGGCTCTGGGAATGCGCCTGAGGCTGCGCCCGCCGCTGAAGCCGCAGCAGAGAGCGGCGCGGCAGACACCGGGGAAAAGACGCTGAACATCGCGATCGACATGGATTTCACCACGCTCATGCCGGTCAGCGAGGGCAGGATCGGCCCGGATCTCGTCGGCCGTAACCTCCTGTACGACAGCCTGACCAGGTTCAACTTTGATACGGACGAGATCGAGTGCAGGCTGGCCGAGAGCTTTGACGTCGCCGACGACGACAGCTCCGTCGTCTATCACCTGCGCAAGGGCGTCAAGTTCCACGACGGGTCCGAGATGACCGCGGACGACGTCGTCTTCTCCTTCGAGAAGCTGGTGGAGTACCAGCCCAGCGAGTGGAGCACCGTCGAGAGCTGCGAGAAGATCGACGACTACACGGTCCAGCTCAATCTCACCGAGCCCTGGCCGCTGCTGTTCCAGCAGTCCAACTATTTCTACGTCATGTCCAAGGCCTATTTCGAGAAGGTCGGCGCGGACGAATACAGCGTCAACCCGATCGGCACGGGTCCTTACAGGTTCGTCTCCTGGGAGACCGGCTCGGCCGTCAAGTACACGGCTTTCGAGGATTATTTCCGCGGCGAGGCCCCGATCAAAGACGTCACGCTCTATGTGATGGGCGATCCGGCTGCCCGCGCCAACGCCCTCGAGGCGAAGGACCTGCACATCGCCCACATCAGCGCCTCCGCGACGGAAGTGCTGGAGGGCCTTGACTACATCGACATCGTCGACGCTGAGGCGGTCCGTTTCTGCTATCTCGGCATCAGCTACAAGAGCGAGTTCGGCGACAACCTCGCCCTGCGCCAGGCCATCGCCTACGCGCTCGACCGCGACTTCATCGTGTCCGCCGCCGTCGGCAGCCGCGGCGCGAAGGCGAACGACATCGTCTTCAACAGCCAGTGCTTCGGCTACACCGAGGACGTCCCGAGGTATTCTCATGACGAGGCAAAGGCGAAGGAGCTGCTCGCCGAGGCCGGTTATCCCGACGGCGTGGATATGGGCGAGATCCTCTGCAACGCCGGCGGTTCGCCAATCGCCGAGGTCATCCAGTCCCAGCTCGCTAATGTCGGCATCACCACGACGGTCCAGGTATATGAGGACGCCGCTTACTTTGAGAAGCAGCAGGCCGGCGACTTCACGCTCTGCGTCACGCGCGGCGGCTCGCCCTCCGCGGACTGCGGCTCCCAGGCGTATGCCCTCGTCCCCGGTGGCTCGCTCAACTGCGCGCAGTACGACAACCCCGAGGTGACGGAGCTCTTTGCTAAGGCGGCCGGCACGATGGACCAGACGGCCCGCGCGGACTACTACAAGCAGATCGCTGAGATCGTCCAGACCGAGCTCCCCGTCATCGCCATCTATGAGTTCTACGACGTCATGGGCGTGAACACGGAACTGAACGCGGACGCCGGCTTCGGCATCGGCTGCGACTACGAAGTCTACAATTTCAGCTGGAAGTAAAATGCACAGATATATTCTGAAAAGACTGCTGATGATGATACCGGTGCTGCTCGGCGTCATATTCATCGTTTTCTTCATCATGAATCTGACGCCGGGCTCGCCCGGCCGGAGCGTTCTCGGGCCGAACGCGACGCAGGAGGAGGTCGAGTCCTACAACGAGAAGGTGGGCTTCAACGATCCCTACTTCGTGCGCTTTGCCCGCTACGTCAGGGACATCGTCACCAGGTTCGATTTCGGGGATTCCTACGCGACCCAGAGACCGGTGGTCGAGCAGATCAGCGCAAAGTTCCCGTATACCTTCAGGATAGCGATCGCGGCGTGCATCGTCTCGACGATCCTCGGCGTCACGCTGGGGATCGTCTCGGCGATCCGTCAGTACAGCGTTCTCGACAGCGTGCTCACCGTCGTCGCGATGGCGTGCGCTGTCGTTCCGTCGTTCTGGGTGGGAATGATCCTGATCTTCGTCTTCGCGATCCGGCTCGGCTGGCTGCCGTCATACGGCGCCGAACAGCTGCGGAGCTACATCCTGCCTGTCATGACGATTGCCCTGGCAGGCAGCGGCAGGCTCATGCGCATGACGCGCTCGGTCATGCTGGAGACGATCCGCATGGACTACGTGCGCACGGCGCGCGCCAAGGGCGTGCCCGAGAGCGTCATCGTGTTCCGGCACGCGCTGAGGAACGCGCTGCTCCCGATCATCACGAGCGTCGGCATGCAGCTCGGCGGCATGATGGGCGGGACGATCCTGACCGAGACGATCTTTAACATCCCCGGTATCGGCAACTATATCCTGGCGGCGATCCGCGCAAAGGATATCCCGGCCGTGATGACCTGCACGCTGTTCATCGCGTTCCTGTACTGCGTCATCATGCTGCTGGTGGACCTCGCGTACGCCTTCGTCGATCCCAGGATCAGGGCGAAGTACTCCGGCGGCCCGGGAAGGAAGGTGCAGGCAAATGGGTGAGAACACAATGCCTTCCGCACCGGCAAAGGCGAGAAAAAAGAGCCAGGCGGCAGAGATCTGGCGCCGCTTCTTAAAGAACAGGACGGCCGTCTTCGGGCTCGTCCTGCTCGGCGCGTTCGTCCTGATCGCCATATTCCAGGGCCGGATCGTGCCGTACGAAAAAGCCCTGGAGCAGACCTACGACATCCGCGTCGCGCCTTCGCGCGCCCACCTGTTCGGCACGGACCAGATGGGAAGGGACATGTTTGCCCGCGTGATCTACGGCACGAGGACGTCCCTTTTGATCGGCCTCATCGGGACGGTGATCCCCGAGGGAATCGGCCTCGCCATCGGGGCGGCGGCAGGGTACTTCGGCGGGAGGTTCGAGGACATCGTCATGAGGATCATGGACATGATCATGAGCATACCGCATATGCTGATGAGCCTGGCCATCGTCTGCGTCCTCGGCGCGAACATGACGAACCTGATCGTCGCGCTCTCGATCGCGGGGATCCCCTTTGCGGTCCGGAACACGCGCGCCCTCATCCTGGGCGTCTCCGGCAACGAGTACGTCCGCGCGGCCAGGTCTTACGGTGCGTCCGACCTGAGGATCATCTTCCGATACCTCCTGCCGGATATTATCGGCCCCCTGATCGTCAACATGACCATGGGCATATCGAATACGGTCGTCAACGCCGCGGCGCTGTCCTTCCTCGGGATGGGCATCCAGCCGCCGACGCCCGAGTGGGGATACATGCTGTCGCAGGGGAGGGAGTTCATGCGCACTTCCCCGTACCTGATCATGATCCCGGGCTTCGCGTTCCTCCTGCTGTCGCTCTCGTTCAACCTTGTGGGTGACGGACTGCAGGACGCGCTGAACCCGAGACTGAAGGATTGAACGACGGCACACAGACCGCAGGGAACAGAAGGTAAGATCCGGAATGAACGATGACAACGTGAAAAAAGTGGCCGGCGGCCCCGCTCAGGACGCGGCCGGAGCCCCCGCCGGGATCCCCGGTGCGGCAGCACCGGAGGACCGCGTGCTGGAGATCAATGGTCTGCGGGTGATATACCGCTCCGGCGAGCAGACCGTCCGGGCCGTCAACGGGATATCCCTCTCGATCGGCCGGGGCAGGACGCTCGGGCTGGTGGGAGAGACCGGCGCCGGCAAGACGACGACGGCGCTCTCCGTGATGCGCCTTCTGCCCGACCGCTCCGCGCGGATCGAGGAGGGGAGCATCCGCTTCGGCGGCAGGGAACTGCTTTCGCTCAGCGAGGGCGAGATGCGCGAGCTGCGCGGCCGGAAGATCTCCATGATCTTCCAGGATCCCATGACCTCGCTCAACCCGGTCATGACGGTGGGCGAGCAGATCGAGGAGGCCCTGAAGTATCATATGACCGTCAGGAGCGGCTCGGACACGCTGACGAAGCGCGTCGACGAGACGCTCGAGCTCGTGGGGATACCCTCGTCGCGCCGCGGCGAGTATCCGCACCAGTTCTCCGGCGGGATGAAGCAGCGTGTCGTGATTGCGATGGCCCTGGCCTGCGAGCCGGAGCTGCTCATCGCGGACGAGCCCACGACGGCGCTGGACGTCACGATCCAGTCCCAGGTGCTCTCCATGATGTCCGAGCTGCACGACCGGCTCGGCATGACGATGCTCCTGATCACGCACGATCTCGGCGTCATCGCGGACATGAGCGACGACGTCGCGGTGATGTACGCCGGTCAGATCGTGGAGTACGGCACCGTCGAGGACATCTATCTGGGCGCGGACCATCACCCCTACACCGAGGGGCTCTTCGGATCGATCCCGGACATCAACGTGCGGACGCGGCGGCTCAAGCCGGTCGACGGCCTGATGCCGGATCCCACGGACCTGCCCCCGGGCTGCAGCTTTGCCCCGCGCTGTCCGTACGCGACGGATGTGTGCCGGCAGCAGGCGCCGCCGGTCAGGAGCCGGGGCACTCACACGATCGCATGCCACAGGGCGTTCTCGGGTAACGAAAATGACGAACAGCAGTAACGTACTGATCGAGACCAAGGATCTGAAAAAGTATTTCAAAGTCGGGAAGGGCATGCTCCACGCCGTCGACGGGATCGACCTGACGATCCGCGAGGGTCAGACCCTCGGCGTCGTCGGGGAATCCGGCTGCGGCAAGTCCACCCTCGGCTCCGTCCTGCTGCGCCTCGAGGAGCCGACCTCCGGCCAGATCCTGTACCGCGGTCGCGACATCACGGCGATCTCCCGCAGGGAGATGCAGAAGGTCCGCCCGGAGATGCAGATGATCTTCCAGGATCCGTATTCGAGCCTCTCCAGCCGGATGAGCGTCCAGGAGCTGATCGCCGAGCCCCTCATCGTCAACCACGCCTGCAGCCGCTCGGAGCTGTGGGGGCGGGTGAACGGGCTGATGGATACGGTCGGGTTGGCCAAGCGCCTCGCGGGGAGCTACCCGCACGAGCTGGACGGCGGGCGCAGACAGAGGATCGGCATCGCGAGGGCGCTCGCCCTGCGTCCGAAGTTCATCGTCTGCGACGAGCCGGTGTCCGCGCTCGACGTCTCGATCCAGGCCCAGATACTGAACCTGCTCATGGATCTGCAGGAGGAGCTCGGCGTCGCCTACATGTTCATCACCCACGACATGTCGGTGGTCCGCCACATCTCGCAGGAGATCGCGGTCATGTACATGGGCAGATGCGTCGAAAAGGCGCCGGTCGACGAGCTGTTCGACCACCCGCACCACCCGTACACGAAGGCGCTTCTCGCGGCGATCTTCCCGCCCGACCTGAGCCACAGGGGCAGGAAAAAGGAGGTCATCCGCGGCGAGATCTCTACGCCGATCGACCCTCCCCGGGCGTGCCGCTTCGCCGGGCGCTGCCCGTTCGCGACGGACAGGTGCTTTGCGGAGGAGCCGGAACTGAAGGACATCGGCGGCGGACACGCGTCCGCCTGCTTTCTTGAAAGAGCGGAGGAATGAGCATGGCGGTCTCGAAGGTTGAGGGAAGGACGGCGCAGGAAAAGATCTATCTGTCGGTCCTTAGGGACGGCGGCGCAGGCAGCACATTCGTCACGGAGGGCACCGCGGATATCCGCGGGCAGAAGATCCCGTACAGGACGGTCTGCGAGGACGTCGTCTTTGCGGGCAGGGACGGCGCGCCCGTCGCCTCGATGTTCGCCTATTCCTATTTCAGGACGGACGGGGAGGCCGCGGCGCAGGCGGCGGCAGGCAGGCGCCCCATCGTCTTTGCGTGGAACGGCGGCCCCGGGTCCTCCTGCATATGGATCCACGTCGGGATGCTGGGCATCAAGCGCATTCGCTGCGCAGACCCGCTGCACCCTTCGACCGTGCCTCCGTTCGAGATCGAGGACAACCCGCACTGCCTGCTGGATATCTGCGACATCGTGCTGATCGACCCCGTCGCCACGGGCTTTTCGAAGGTCTGGGACGAGGAGGGCGCCAGGGCCTTTTACAGTGTCCTCGGCGATGCGTACTCCTTTACGCTCCTCATCGAGCACTGGCTGACGAAATACGACCGCTGGAACTCGCCGCGGATCCTCTGCGGGGAGAGCTACGGGACCTGCCGCAATGCGATCATGTGCGGCACGATGATGATCGGCGGGGGCAACGCCAAGCTCATCCCCATCTCCGGGATGATCAACATGGGCACGTTCTATCCGATGGGGATCCCAGGCCCATCGAACTATCCGGAGGAGTCCGTCAATTTCTTCACCGCGATGGCGGCGACGAACTGGTATTACTTCCCCGAGGGCAAGGAAGATCTGCGCGGATTCGTGAGTAAGGCTCTGACATTTGCGGAGGACAGATACCTGCGCGCCCTGTATATGGGCAGCCGCCTCTCTGCAAAGGAGCGGGAGGAGATCCTCACCGGACTCGAGAAATACACCGGTATCCCGCGCACATTTTATGAGAAACACCACCTGCGCATAACACTGAACGAGTTCCGCACGAACCTGCTGCCAGGAAAGAACATCGGCTTCTATGACGGACGGTTCTGCATGGACGACACGGACCAGATGGGCCGCGCGGAGATCCTGCCGGACGACGAGGCGATGGGGCAGTTCGCCGTCTCGTACGCGAACGTCGTCAACGGCCAGCTGCGGAGGTTCCTCGGCATTGACGACGGCAGGCCGTTCACGCCGGTCAACGACTACATCAACGCAAAGTGGGACTACAGCGTCTACCACACGACGACGGAGAACCTGGTCGCCGCGATGCGCAGGAACAGGACCCTTCGCGTATTCTATGCGAACGGCTACTACGACCTGTGCACCTGGACCGACGCGACGAGGCATATCCTGTCCCAGCTCGACCTGCCCGCGGAGCGGATCACCTTCCGCGAGTACGAGGGCGGGCACATGCTCTACGTCGGCGAGGAGGGCGCAGCCCCGCTCGAAGAGGACCTGCGCGCGTTCATCCTCAGCTGTGTAAAGAAGGAGCAGGCATGAGCGGAGGGACGGCCGTTCTGGATGCGACAGGCCGCCGCATCCTGGAGATCATCGACGCCCACAAAGACGAGATCATCGCGTTCGGGCGCGATCTGTGGACGCACGCGGAGACGGGCTTTAAGGAGAAAAGGACGGCGGAGCGTTTTGCCGACGCACTGCTAAGGAACGGCATCGACAGGGTCGAGACCGACCTCGCGCTGACCGGCGTCAAGGGGACGCTCGCCTGCGGTGAAGGGGCCGTCATCGCGCTGATGGGCGAGATGGACGCCCTGCCGCTGAGCACTCATCCGGACGCGTGGAGCGAGACGGGTGCGGCACATGCCTGCGGGCACAACGCGCAGCTCACGGCGGTCATGGGAGCGTCGATTGCCCTCGGCTCCGCCGACGTGCGCAAAAAGCTGGACGGGACCGTGCTCTTTGTCGGAGTTCCCGACGAGGAGGGCGTCGACGACAGGACGCTCGAAGAACTGCAGGGCCGGCCGGAGATCGTGTACGGCTACGGCGGCGGAAAGAGAGAGCTCATCGTCCAGGGGTACCTCAGGGAGGCGGAGCTGGCGGTGGGCCATCACGCCATCATCGGGGACAGGTCGAAGGACATCACCGTCTCCTTTGGCAGCGCCAACGGCTTTGTCAACAAGTACGTGACCTACCACGGAAAGAGTGCCCACTCGGCCATGCCCTGGCTCGGGAGGGACGCCATGGCGGCGGCATCGCTGTTCATGCATGCAGTCGATCTCCAGAGGGAGACATTCCGGGACGAGGCCTGCGTCAGGATCCACGGGAACATCACGCGGGCCGCTGAGGCCAGCAATATCATCGCGGACACGGTCTCGATGCAGTACGGCGTCCGCGGCAGGGACATGGGCGCGATCCTGGACGCCTCGGCCAAGTTCGACAGGAGCGTCAGAGCGGGCGCGGTCGCGACGGGCTGCGGGGCGACGATCCGCACGACGATGGGGTATTTTCCCATCATTCCCACGATGGACAAGGAGCTGCTCATCGACGTCGTCAGGTGCGTCGCCAAAGAGAGCGGCTACTCGGCCGGGATCTCCTACGAGATGTCCCACACGGCCGGCTCGACGGACTATGGCGATATCACCCAGCTGATGCCGCTGCTGTATTTTGAAACAGGCGGATTCGAGGGAAGGAACCACAGCGTCGACTTTAAGCCCGTGGACGAGTACCTCGCATACGTCGTCCCGGCAAAGGTCTTTGCCCTGCTTGCCTACGCCCTGCTTAGGGACTGCGCCGCGGGCGCGCGGCGCGTGATCGACGGCTACCGCGCAGCCATGACGACGGAAGAGTACAAGGCCTGCGTCGCCGCGCAGGACAGGACCGAGGAGCTGCCCGGGGAGGGCGATTGATGCGCGCGGGCAGATGCCATGAGTAGGAGGGCCGGATCCGGATTCCGCAGGGAATGGTCCCCGGAAGAGCGCGGGAATGCGCGCCGCATCCTGCTTGCCTGTCTCGCCGCGGCGGCGGTAGGAGCGCTCGTCGGTGGGATGCTCATCCTCGGGATGAGGTGAGCATTCTTTTCGGATTATTTCATATGCTTTTTTAGAAACTGAACGATTCGGCGAATCCCTTGTCGTGGAACGATAGGGCAGAAATGGTGGGTCGTTCAACGGACATGAACTAACTGGGTTCAGTGAAGATAGAAGTCTTGATGTAGTAAAAGTGACAATAGAGAACCGAAAGAAGAACCCCAGTATAACCGATCCGCTTTATGTGGTAGAAGAAACACATATGGATGGAATTGTGATATGGCAATCTTCATTAGGTGAAGTATTCCAAGCTGAAGATTTTGTTTGAGTTCAACAGATCTTTTTATGATGAAGCGAGGCTTTTGGCCCGGAGAGCATCCGGAAGAAGAGATACAAAAAGAGGAGATCCAGCTAATACGATTCAATTTCGATTAGATGGATCTCCTGCGGGAAATTAGATTTGCTAACAGCGTGCGCCAAGAATTAGAAGATCTCTGAACGACTATTCAGCTTCACAATCATAGGAACCTTTTCATCTTAAGCAGGAATTCCGGCTTAGATACATATTCGAGATAAATGGGCCTGCCAGAGTATTCCAAATACGCCTTATAACGTTCAATGTATGCAGGACTTTGGATCATTTTCAGAACATCATTTTTGTTTACAAAGATCGTTTCTGAGTTTTCTTCGGAACTTCTTGGGGTCCCGGCTTTTGCCCTGCAAATGAAATCAAGGATGATCTTAGTAGGGATATCCTTTATACCGTTATATCCAGGATATGATGCGGTGTTGGAAGAGATGCAGAAAACTTCATTCACTTCAATATCAACGCCGGTCTCCTCTAGTACTTCCCGTCTGACAGCATCTATAACATTTTCACCGACTTCAACCTGACCGCCGGGGAACTCCCACCCCCTGCGGTTGTTTTTTATCATAAGGATCTCATCGTTTTCATTCATTACAATCCCCGCCGCTGCAATGATATGCACAGGCATAATCCGCTCTTCGTTACTCATTTCTACCTCCAGCAACACTGACATAGTACAGCATTTCTTGCGCTTTCTTCGATTATAAGCACTTTTTCACTGCCCTTCTACAGATCACTACTGCAGCCTAGGATTGTCGCATTAGAAGTCTGGACAAACGCAGGCCATATGAAAAGCCGTTGAAAACGCGCCGTGAAAAGTGTATATTATCTACAAGTTAGCAAACCCTAACCGCATAGAAGTATTTCTCAGAGCAGGATTCGAAGGTTTTCGTGTCTGCTCTGTTTCTTTATAAGGGGGAGGGTTTTACATGGGAGAACCCAGGGCTCCCTTTCCTGACTGAATGCGTTTTGTCACAATGGGTTTGGAAGAGAATCCCGGCGAGACCGGAAACTGTGGGGTGTGTGGATTGAAATACCTCTTATCTGGCTGAGTAGCCAGTCATTCGCATGTCCCGCCCCGCATAGGGCGGGTGGATTGAAATCCCTCAGAGAAGATTTCAGCATGCCGCGGCGTATAGTCCTACCCCGCTTGGGCGGGTGGATTGAAATATCCAGGAGCTGATGATGAAGTAAATGGTCAAAAGGTCCCGCCTTGCATGGGAAGAAGGATTGATATTTCCATTTGGATTAATAAGTGTAAGATCTATGAATTGTCTTTTTAATGATAGTATTGACTGCCTGCTTTGTCGCCTGCTAAGCGACCAATGTTGGCAGTCATTTTTGTATCCTGTAAGCAGAGCTGAACATTTAACAGAGAGGGCATGGGATATGACAAAGACTGAAATGAAAGAAATGATTGCCGAGCTTGTGGAACAGCTTAGGGAACTGCCGGATGGATTTGAAATCACATCAGGACAGATGCTTAGCTATTGCGGCTATGATCCGGAAAAGTTCGGATACAATGAGC